>Ga0075428_100000207_pt1 | contig 56514 bp, 46 predicted proteins | sample RhiMetdeltSRZDD2_FD_75291 | JGI IMG/M metagenome (GOLD analysis project Ga0075428, IMG submission 75291) | Populus rhizosphere microbial communities from Tennessee, USA - Rhizosphere MetaG P. deltoides SRZDD2 | ecosystem: Host-associated > Plants > Roots > Rhizosphere > Soil | place: USA... | reverse complement strand
CATAGACCGGTCCGAGGTCGGCCTCGGCGATGCCGATCGGCACCCGCCGGTCGCCGGGGCCGGGCGCGGGCAATTGGGCGGCGGGCACTTCTCGTGGCAGGAGCCGCAACTGCGGCGCGCGCTCGTCGCGCCAGCCGTTCTCGACCCGCTTGACCATGTCCGCGGCCCCGGCGGGAAGGTCCTCGACCGAGGACCGCCCGTCCACCCGTGGCAACGCCGTGAGGAATTGAAGTTTGTCGCTGGTGAGTCCGCGGCCGGGACTATTGATCGGCACGTTGGCCGCCGCGCGCCGGTCGATCGCCGAGTCGGCGGGCTCGCCCAGACGCAACTCGAACTGCGTGCCGACGATGTCGCGCAGCGCGGTGCGCAACTCCAGCCACCGGCTGGCCGATAGAAGGAGATGGATGCCGTACCCGAGCCCCCGCGCCGCGATCTGCCCGATGCTCTCCTCGAGGTCCTCGTAATCCTGCCGCAGGGTCAGCCAGCCGTCGACGACGAGGAAGACATCGCCGAAGCGGCGGCCGTCCGGCTGCGGCACCGGGGAGCGTCGGAACGCGGCCATCGAGTCGATGGCCTTGTCGGCGAACAACGCTTCCCGGTCGGCGAGCAGACCGTTGAGCTCGGACACGATGCGGCGGCAGCGCTCGGCGTCGCGCCGGCCGGCCACCCCGCTGACATGGGGCAGCCCGGCGAGCGTGGAAAGCGAACCACCACCGAAGTCCAGCAGGAAGAACTGCGCCTGGGCCGGTGTGTGGGTCAGGGCCAGAGTGCTGACGAGCGTGCGCAACAGCGTGCTCTTACCACTCTGCGGGCCGCCGACGACGACCGCGTGCCCGGCGCTGCCGGACAGGTCGGCCCACAGCAGATCCCGGCGCTGCTCGAACGGCTTGTCGACCACGGCCACCGGGACGGTGAGCCGGCCGAGTCCGGGCCAGCCCGGCAGGGTGAAGCCGCGGTCGTCGGTCTCGGCCAGGCCGGGCAGCATCTGGTCCAATGTGGAGGGTTCGCCCAGCGGCGGCAGCCAGATCTGGTACGCGGCCGGTCCCTTGTCTTCCAAGCGGTTCAGCATGACATCCATGACCGTCTGCCGGCCGGAGGCGTGGCCGTCGCCTGCCTCGGGCTCCGGCTCGGGCGCGGCCGGCTGCTCCTCGGGCGGCGGTTCCATCGAGGGTACCGGGGCCAGGGTGAACGGCACCAACCGGTGCCGGAACGGCGCGGGCTGGGTGTGCTCGAACCGCTGTTGCGGCAAGGGCCCCGACACATAGGCGCTCTTGAACCGGATCAGCGTGCTGGTGTCCGTGCGCAGGAAACCGGAGCCGGGTACCGGCGGCAGCTCATAGGCGTCGGGCACACCGAGCACGGCCCGGCTCGCCGCCGAGGAGAACGTGCGCAGGGCGATGCGGTAGCTCAGGTGGGTCTCCAGCCCGCGGATGCGGCCCTCGTCAAGGTTCTGCGAGGCGAGCAGCAGGTGTATCGCGAGGCTGCGGCCGAGCCGTCCGATCATCACGAACAGCTCGATGAACTCCGGCCGGCTGGTCAGCAGCTCGGTGAACTCGTCGATGACGATCAGCAGCGACGGCAGCGGTGCCAGGTCCGCCCCGTCCGCCCGCGCCTTCTCGTAGTCCTTTACGGCGGCGTAATTTCCCGCCGCGCGCAGCAACTCCTGCCGGCGCACCATCTCGCCGCGCAACGCGTCGCCCATGCGGTCGACCAGGGTCAGCTCGTCGGACAGGTTGGTGATGACCGCGCTGACATGAGGCAGGCCGGCCATGCCGGCGAAGGTGGCGCCGCCCTTGAAGTCCACCAGCGCCATGTTGAGCACCTCGGACGAGTGGGTCACCGCCAGGCCCGTCACGAGGGTACGCAGCAGCTCGCTCTTGCCCGAGCCGGTCGCCCCGATGACCAGTCCGTGCGGGCCCATGCCGCCCTCGGCGGACTCCTTGATGTCCAGGTCCACCGGGCGGCCCATGGGGTCGAGCCCGATCGGGATGCGCAACCGGTCGCGGGCCGAGCGGGGGCGCCAGGTCACCGCGGTATCGATACCGCGCGGGTCGCCGATGCCGAGCAGGTCGGCCAGGCCGAGGCTGACCGGGGCGGCCGACTCGGCCACGGTCGTGGTGGCCCGGTACAGCGGGGTCATCTGCCGGGCGAGAAACTCCACGGACGTGGTGGGAAGGTGGTCGGGTATGCCGACGGGCATCACGCCCTCGGGGGTCCGCATGCCCAGCCGGGTGTCATCGATAAGCAGCTCCAGCGTGGTGTTGGTGGCCGCCTTCGGCCAGCCGCCGACATCGATGACCGTGACACCGCGATGATCCTCCACATCGGACAGTCGCGAGGCCTCGCCGCCATCGAGCAGCACCACGATGTGCGGCTGTCCGGCCTCGGGTCCGAGGTACGGGGAGAACGGAGCCCGCAGGCCAAGGTCGGCCGCGAGCACCTCGGCCAGCTCGCCCATGCTGGCGGCGAAGAGCCGGGCCGGGCCGGTGGCGTCCATGCGCTCGCCGTCCATCGAGTGCGGCAGCCACTTGAGCCACTCCCAGGCGGCCTGCCGCTCGGCGCCGGCGCAGCACGCGACCCGCAGGATGCCCGGGGCATGGAAGACGACCAGCTGCCCGATCAAAGCGTTGGCCAGGCCGAGCACCTGCCTGCGCTCGCCCTCGATGGTGATGCGGGAGAACGCTTTCAGCGCGATCGACACGGGCATCCCGGGTACACTGCCGTGCGCCTTGATGAACCCGCGTAGTGCCGCCGAGGACACCGGGTCCAGTTCCTCCAGCGGCGCGGTCTCGGGCGCGCGCAGCCGGGTGGCGAGCAGCTGTGTGCCCGTGGCCACGCGCACCTGGCCGAAATCCGGGTCACCGGCCCGGCGTTGCCACATTCGTTCGGTACCACAGACTCTCCATAACCCAGCCGGCGGCGGAAGCGCGGTGTTGGCGCCGCGCTGCTGTTTGGCCGCGGTGTCGCGAGCCTGGGTGCGCAGGTTGGCCAAGTAGCGCAGGTAGTCGCGGCGCTCACCATTGATCGCCGCCTTGCGCTGCATACCCGGGCGGGCCAGGGTGAAGGCCAGAGTGCCCACTGTGGACAGTGCGAAGAGTGAGCCGAAAACCCATGTCAGGGCGGCGTTTGAGCGGCCGAGGTACAGCAGCGAGAGACCACCCGTGCTCAGCATCACCGGCAGCATCAGCAGGATCTGGCCGAAGTTCTGGGCCCCGCCTTCGCGGGGAAGGGTCGGCGGCGGCTGCAGGGCGATTTCGCCTTGCGGGATATCGAGGCTCACCCGACCCATATAACCCGTCATTTGTCCCGTGGTCGTGGACAGTTTGACGTATCGTGTCATCGGCATTTTTGCCGTTCAGGGAGGCTGGCACGTTTTCTACGCTGGCGGACATGTCCACGAGCGGTGAGTACCGTGTCGACCACGACGGAGTCCGTGCCCTGGCCGGTTCGGTCACGGCCGAGATCCTGCGCGCCTACAATGTGCTGCAGTCGATCCGGGCGATCCCCGAGCCGGACTTCGGTTCGGTGGGCGGTTCGGCGGCGGCCGCGACCAGAGCGCTGCGCCAGGAGTTGGAGCGCACCTTGGAGACCACCCTGGAGCGGCTGAACGCGGTCAACCTGTTGCTGATCGAAGCCGCGAAATCCTACGCCGAACTCGACGCGCGTTCCGCCTACAGCTTCCGGGAGGTGCGCTGATGTTGCTGGCAACCCCGCCCGCGAAGCCGCCCACGGTCGGCACCATGAACTCGTGCACCGCCGGCCTGACCATCGCATGCACCATCGCCATGTTCCTGATCAAGTCGCCGAAAATCGGTGAGTTCGCGGAGAGCATAGGGGTGGCCGCGGGCCAGATGAAGGAGCCGCAAGACAACATCGCCCAGATCCGGGAGAAGCTGCGCCAGGTCTTCTCCGGCGCGACAGCGGACAACGCGTACAAGGATCTGATGATCCTCGATGGCTGCTTCAAAACCACCAACGCCAAGATGGACCAGTTCTCCACCCTCATGGACAACCTCGCGGAGAAGGTCGGCGGCAACCAGGGCAAGTTCAACGCGATAGCTTTGGCGGGCGAGGCGCAGGCGCTCGCGCAGATGCTGATCCCGTTCATGGGCAAGGCTTTGGCCACCATCACGTCCTTCGCGGTGCTGGGTGTGTTGTCGGCGCTGCTGATGAAGACCAAGAAAGAGCTCAACGGCGCCGCGGACACCATGAACAGCAGCCTCATGCCGGCGGTCAGCCAGACCGCGACCACGGCGGGCAACGTGGCCGGCGGCATCGACACCGCGACCTTGACCGGCAGCGGCAGCACCACCGCCGGAGCGGGCACGCCGGTGAGCACCACGAGCAATGGCCAGACCCTCACCCCCAGCGTGTTCAACTCCGGCCCGAGCAGCGGCTGGGTCGCGACCGACCCGGCACTTTCCGGAGTTGGTCCAACGGGCGGTGCGGGTGGTGCCGGCATGGCAACGGCCGGCGGCAACCGGATCGTCATCGAGACACACGCCGACGGCACGGTCAAAGTCGATATGGGCCAGCCGGATCGCGATGTGTCCCTGCAGGCCGACATCGGCGGCAAGAAAGTGGACATCAAGTATGACGGCGACGGAGACGGCAAGGTGGGAGCTTAGTCATGGACGACGAATTTGAGGAACTACTGGCCAAGATGGAGGCGCAGCAGCGCCGGGCCGAGGAGATGCAGCGCGAGATCCAGACGATGGAGATCACCGGCAAGTCGCGCAACGGTGAGGTCACGGCCACCCTCAAGGGAGGCGGCCAGTTCACCGCGGTGAAGATAGACCCGAGGGTCATCCAGCGGTACGGACCGGACTCGGTGGGCATGCTCGTGGTGGAGGCGGTCAACGACGGCCTGCGCCGGGCGGCCGAGGCCAGCATGGCCAGGTTTGAACCGCTCATCGCCGAGGCGCGGGCAGCGGTGCCGGATCTCAACGAGTGGCGCTGATTGCGCCTAGCCGGCCGCACGGGACTTGGCGTCGGCGACGGCGCGGCTGAGCTTGTCGATAGTCTGGGAAAGCTCGACGGCGCCGTTGACGATCTGGACCCACGACCGCTGGTACTCCTCGGCGGCGGTGCCGCCCGACGCGGCCCATGACTGCTTCAACGGTTTGCCTACCTGGTCGGCCTGGCCCATCTGGGTCACGAACTCCGCGAACCTGTCCTTCAGGTCGTCGGCGGCCAACCCCAGCAAGCGGAAGTCCACTGGTCCCATCCGGGTTCTCCTCCCGGCCCTGTCGGCCCTATCCGGCCCTGTCGGCCCTATCCGGCCCGGTCAGGCCGTGGGCCGGCCGTGGGCCGGCCGTAGACGGTGTTGAAAGTATGTGCGATGTCGGTACCGGACGAGCCGTACTTGTCGTTGGTGGACTGGACCATCAAGGACAAGCTGTCGACCTGCACGATCAGCTGGGTGATGCGCGTCTTCAGCTCCTCCGCGATACCCTCGAGCCCATCGGGTTGCTTGGAGATGAGCTCGTCGACCCGACCGAGCATCGCCTTCAGCGTGGCCGTCGCGTTGCCCGCGTTTTCCAGGTATGCCTTGACAGCTCGCTTGGCATCCTCGGCGCTCAGCAGGAAGCCGTGACCTGCCATGTCGGCATCTCCTTGTGATGGTTGACTCCTTGTGCGCGCGAGGTTACGCCGCATTCGACGACACCAATAGCGGCATAACTACCTATGTTTCGGCGTACCGCGTCCGCGTCTGCCTCGTCGCGCCAGAGGCCCATCTAGCATTTTCTCCGAAGATGCTGGATCGCGGTGTCGGGTCCGTTCGCGGTGCGGCTGTTTTTGGGTGTACCGCGTCCGGGTCTGCTCGGCGCGCCGGTGGCCCGTCTTGGTGATCTAGCATTTTCTCGGATAGTGCTGCCTTCCAACGATTTTAGGCAGCATTTTCGGGGAAGATGCTGGATCGCGGTGTCGGGTCCGTTCGCGGTGCGGCTGTTTTTGGGTGTATCGCGTCCGGGTCTGCTCGGCGCGCCGGTGGCCCGTCTTGGTGATCTAGCATTTTCTCGGATAGTGCTGCCTTCCAACGATTTTAGGCAGCATTTTCGGGGAAGATGCTAGATCGTGAGGTGGGGCGTGGGCGTGAGGTGGGGCGTGGGCGGGCGCGGTCGAAGGCGGCTCAGCACTGGTTGCGCAGGATCGTGGCGAGCTCGGCATAGCGGGTGATCAATCCGCCGTTCTTCTTGCCCTCCTTCTGGAGGATCCGGTTGTAGGCGTCGATGCCGAACTGCTCGAATTTCTTGGCGGCGGCCTCGAAGTCGCCGTCCTTCAGGTCCTGCGCCGCCGCCTTGATCGGCGTCAAGCTGTTGAACGCTGTGTTGATCACCGCTGCCCGTACCGCCGGAGGAAGTCCGTCCACCTTGACTCCCGCGCTTTCCACCGCACGAATCTTGTCATCGACGATGTACTGGTACATCGCCTCGATCTGCTCGTCGGTGAGCCGTTTGCGGGCGCTGACCGGCTTGCTCAACTCGCTGGTGATGAGGTCGTCGAAGGCCTTGCCGGACGGCACGTCGGATGCCGAGAAACCCCCGCCGGGGTGGGTTCTGATCGCGTGCCGGAACGCGTCGCGGCCGAGCGGATTGTTGCTCTTGATGTTGATCCCGATGCCGATGGTGGGCACGTTGTTGCCGTCGAGGTATACCTCATAGCGCTTGGCCTCGTGCCCCACGATCATGTTGCGCAGGTTGCCGCCGAACCTGTGGGTGAAGGGACAGCGGGCCTCGGCCGCCTTGCGTGCGGCGTCGCGCTCGCGCCGGTGCCCCGACTGCGCCGCCTTGAGCGAGGCGGCCACCTCGGTCAGCACGCGGGCCAGGGCGGCCTTGTGTTTCTGCGCCTGGGCCAGAAGCGCCTTGCCTGCGCTGTTGGCCTGCTGCGCCAGCATCCGCGCCACATCGGGGGTGACGCTGCGGCTGCGGTCGGCGAACTGGCTACGGGTGGTGTCGAAGGCCTGCAACACTTTCTCGACATTGGCCCGCGCCTCGCGCAGCGCGGCGGCCGACCTGGCCATCGCGTGCGCCTGGATGCCGAGGGTGCGCTGGATCCGGTCGAACTGCTTGGCCAGATCCTGTATCGCCCAGGTGCATTTCGTGGCGGCCCGGCCGCTCCAGGAACCGGCCAGTTTGGACGATGACTGCTGGACGCTTTGCCCCCAGCGTTGCGAGGCGACCGCGCCATCGGAGTAGCGCGCCTCGGCGTTGGCCAGTGCGGCCGGATCGCCGGTGACCTCGCGCAGGATCGCCTCGATCGGAGGGCGGTAGGGCATGAGTCTGCTCAGGACCTCGCCGCTTCGGTCGGTGGCCGGCCCGATGGAATAGGTCGTCATCCCACCAAGATTAGGAGCGCCGGGTGGGGCCGGGATCGGCAGAAATGCCCACCGCCAAGCCCACACTTTCGCCGATGCGGTAAGGGAATGGCGGCCTAGGTTGAAACCATGGCAGATGTCCACGTCGAACCTCAGCAACTGGCCTACACCGCCGACGACTTCAAGTCATGCTCGGCGGCTGTCTCGGCGATCTGTGGCAACGTCACCACCGCGCCGCAGGCGCAGGCGTTCGGGCAGTTGCCCCAGTCGAAGGCGCTGGCCGACGCGCTCAACGCCTGCGTCAAGCTCACCGCCGACGACCTTGGCGCCGCCGTCTACGCGGCCGAGCGCATCTACAGCGGGCTCAACGTGTGCGCGCGGGGTTACACCGACACCGACTCCGACATCGCCGGCACGATGACCCGGGTTGCCTAACCGAACCCGGCCGGGTTGAGCGACGCCAGCCGCCGCGCCACGACCTCCGCCTGGGCCCGGTCCAGGCGGTCGGTGTTGCCGACCGGCATGATGCCCGCGCCGGTGCGCATGCCCAGCCGCTCGCCGTCCACCACCAACTCCAGGCAGGCGGTGAGCAAGGCGGTCCGGCCGCCGCTGACATCGAGAATCGTCACGCCCGGCCGGCTGTCCACAAGCGACGGTGCCGGCTCGTCGAGGATGATGACGATGTACGGCGTGATCTGCGGCGGACGGGCCGCCAGTTCGTCCTCGAGCAGCACGGCCAGCCTCGCCGGGGTCTCGGCGTAAAGGCCGTGCGAGTGGGGCAGCCGGCCGAGCCATTCCCACTCCGCCGCCCGCCCCGGCCCGGCGCAGCACGCCACGCGCACCGTGCTCGGGTGGTGGAAGGTGACGAGGTGGGCGAGCATGGCCCGGGTCAGGTCGAGCGCGTCCTGGCGCCTTCCCGACATGCGCACCCGCGAGAAGGCGCACAGCGACACCGCCACCGGCCGTCCGGGCCAAGAAGCGTTGGCGGACAGGGGCTCGGGGGCGGTGGCCACCCGGACGTGCCCGAATTGCGGGTCGGTTATGTGGCGGTGCCACATTTTTCCGGTACCGGCCAAGCTCCACAGATCGCACGGAGCAGGCAGTTCGGCGCGCTGTCCCCGCACCGCCCGCCGCACCCGGTCACCGAGACTGTCGCTCACGCGCCAGGTTTAGCCCGAACCACGGGGGCGGCGCCTCGACACTTTGCCGCATCGCCGCATCGGCATTTTTGACGTTAATAGGCGGCGCCCGGATTCATAGGCTGGTGGCCGGCAACCCCCGACCACTGGAGCCTGTGTCAGATGAGCAACTTCGACTTCGAGCTCGACTTGGACTTCGACGAGATCGAGCGGCAGCAGAGGCGCATCGAGGAGATCGAGCGCGCGGTGATGGCGATGGAGGTGATCGGCCGCTCCCGGCGGGGAGAGGTCACCGCCGTCGTCAAGGGAACCGGCCAGTTCACGAAGATCAAGATTGATCCGCGTCTGGACGGGCGGCAGACCCTGGAGGCCATCAGCATCCTTGTCCTGGAGGCGGTCAACGACGGCGTGCGCAAGCTCAACGAGGTCACGCGCAAACGCTTCGAGCCGCTCATCTCGGCCGAGCCGGGCGTGGGATAAGCGTTGGCGGGCTTGACGATGGAGCCGCTGGCCTCCCGCCGCGTGACGGTGGCCGGGCCGAAGGTCCGCCTGGACATTTCGCTGCCGCCCCAGGCGACCGTCGCCGAGCTGGTGCCGCAACTGCTGCGGCTCAGCGGCGCGGCCGGCAACGCGAACGGTAGCGGGGGCGACGTTTCGGGTTGGACCCTGGCGCGCGTGGACGGCAAGCCGATCGACGAGGCGGCGACCGTGTCCGGTGCGGGCATCCTGGACGGCGAGGTGCTCTACCTGCATCCGGCCGGGGCGAAACCGCTGCCGTTGCTCTTCGACGACGTTCCGGCGGCGGTGGCGCATCGCGTCGCCGGTCCCGGCCGGTGGACCCCGGCCTATTCCCGCCGGGCGGGCCTGGCCACGGTGCTCATCGCGGGCGTGGCGGCGGCGTTCGCCATCGCCCGGGGCTGGCCCGGCCCGGGTGCCGCGCCGCTGGCCGCCGGGATCGCGGTCACCCTGCTGCTGTTGGCGACGGTGGTGGGGCGCGGCGTCGGCGACCGGACGGCGGGCGCCTTCTGCGCCGCCGCCGGCCTGCCCCTGGTGATGCTGGCCGCGTTGCGGCTGGGCGAAACCATAGGCCCCGCCACGACTCTGATGGCCGCCGGCGCCGCGGCCGCGTTCTACGCGCTCGCCGCGGGCGTGCTGGTTCCCGGCAACAGCGCGTGGCCGCCGGGGGTCACGTTGGCCGCGGCGGTCGGCCTCGCGGCGTCGCTGGCATCGCTTGCCCTCGGTATGTCGACGCGATCAGTGGCCGCGATCGTGGTCGCCGTCGCGACCCTGCTCGCGCCGTTGCTTCCCGCGATCGCGCTGCGGCTCAGCGGCGTACCCGCGCCACGCCCGCCCGGCGATCCCGCGTCGCTGCGTTCGGCCTCCGACGATGCCCAGGCCTGCGCGACCGTCGAGGAGATCGGCGAGGGCGCGGACGCGGCCGGGCGTTCGCTGGCCGGGTTGCTCGGTGGCCTCGTGGCGGTCGTCGCGGTGGGGGTCGCGGTGCTGATGAGGTCCAATGTGGACGATTACTGGGCGGTCGGGCTCTCGGTCGCGGGCGGTCTGGCGCTGGTACTGCGTTCCCGCGCCTATGTGCGCGCCGCGCAGAAGCTGGTGCTGCTGGGCGGCGGCGTCGCCGTGCTCGGGCTCGCCGGCTGGTGGCTGACGGTCGGGGGCGGCGGATTGGCCCGCCTCGCCGTTCTGGGCGCGGTGCTCGCCGCCGGGATCGGCGGCCTCATGTACGCGGCGCGCGACCAGGAGGTCCCGGTCACCCCCTACCTCACCCGCCTGGTCGACATCGCCGAGTTCGCCGTGCTGATATCGCTTGTGCCGCTGGCCTTCGCGGCAACCGACCTGTACTTGCTCGCACGCTCGGCCGTCATCTAGCCCGGTGATCTCGTACGAATGGTGGGGACGACACGCGTGAATCCGGATCAACGGGAAGGGGAGTCGCCGAGCGGGATCGTGGCCAGGATCCCCTCGGTGTGGCGGCCGTTCATGGCGCGCGTGTGCGGGGCCATGGGCCCCAACGCTTTGCGTAGCTGGCCGCGAACCTCGCGCCGGGAACGCCCAGCCGGCACGGTGACCCGTAGGGCCACGCTCACCTCGACACCCGCGTCGGCGTCGGGGACGTGGGTGAAGACCACGGAGACGCAGGTGCTCAGCGACGGCGGCCCCGCCAGCCAGGCCAGCGCGTGCGCCAGCCGGGCCGGGTCGCGCGGCGGCCGGGTGAGGTGGAACGTCGCGTGGTGCAACCGTCCGAGCGACAGCGACCGCCAGCCCTCGTACGCGGTCACCGCGGCGCCGCCGGCCGGCGCCACCCCGAGCGAGCTGGCCAGCTCGGCCGTGAGCTCGTTCTCGCGCAGCGGGTGCACCGAGAAGCCTTGCGCGTCAAGGACAGCGGCCAGCCGCATGGCGGCGGCCGGCGTGGTCTTCAACCCGGCCCGCTCCCCGCGCACGGCGATCCAGTCCACGGTCCACGCCGGGATCAGGGCGGTGCCGGGGCGGGCAGTCTTGTCCGGATCCGCCGGCCTGGGCACCGCCCAGCGCACCAGCTGCACGGTGGAGGCCCGCACCGGGCCGGCCGGGTCGACCGAGGTTCGTAGGGCAGTGACGAGCGGAGCCGAGGCGGCCGAACCGTCGACCCGCAGCACGACCACCCAATCAGGACCGTCGGTGAGCACGCCGGCCACGGCCCCACCCGGAGCGCGGTACTCGTTCGTGTCAAGGAGTGGGGCTATCACCCCGAGCGCGGTCGCCGACCGGCGCATTCGCGCGCGGCCCCGGTACCGCAGAAAAATTAAGAACCATCGATCGATCCACCGGCCGCGCACCCGGATCGCGGTGATCCCAAGCAGGATGCCAGCGGCCACCATGGCCCAGGTGGTGCCGTTGAGGGCCGCCAGGGCGAAGGCGGCCACGGCCACCTGCCACACGGCTATCCGGCCCGCCAACCGTATCAGCATTGGGAGACTCCTATGTGGACACAGCGCGACCAGCTCCAGGCGTACCAGTTCATGCGGCGCCGCATGGTCACGGCGCTGCAGGCCGGCGACGCCAACCTGCGGCAGCCGCCCAACCGGCGCGTGCTGCTCTGCTTCGCCATCGGTGCCTTGTGCGCATTGCTCATCATCACGGTCTTCGTCCTCCTGGGCATCTTCGGCAAGGGTGGAGGGCCGCGGCCCGGCCGCCCGACCGCATCGAGCCAGGAAGCGATGCAAATAGTTAACTCGAATCCCCAGGTGTCGGCTAGGGCAGTCCGATTCATCTAGGCGCGTCCCTACCAGCGGTGCTTTCCTTCACGGGTACCGGACTAGGGGGCAGAAAAGATCATGACCACTGAGCAGGATCAGCGTGCGCAGACCGAGGTCCACGTGATCGAGGACCATCCGCTGTTCCGCGCCGCCCTGGTGCGCGTGATCGACGGAGCGCCGGACATGCGCGTGGGGGTGGCGGCCGGGTCGGTCGACGAGTTCGCCGCCTATCGCCGGCAGCCTGGAGCCGTCGCCACCGTCGATCTGCGCCTGCCCAGGGTTCAGGGCGCGGAGGCCGTGGCGGCGGTCACCGGTATGGGCTTCCACGTCCTGGTGATCTCGGCGCACGGCGGCCAGTCCGAGGTGCTCTCGGCGCTCGCCGCCGGCGCCCGCGGCTTCCTGACCAAGGAGGCCGACACCGACGAGGTCCGCCGCGCGGTGCGCCAAGTCGCGAGCGGAAGCCGTTACGTGTCACCGAATCTGGCCGCGTTCCTGCTCGACGCCCGGCTGCGCACGCACGAGCGCCGCCTGGTGCTGTCGGCGCGGGAGCGCCAGGTGCTGGCGCTGCTGGCCGCGGGGGAACGCGACCGCGACATCGCCGACCGCCTGTCCATCAGCGTGCGCACGGTGCGCTCGCACCTTGACCACATCCGAGAGAAGACCGGCCGCCGCCGGCGGCCCGACCTGACCCGCCTCGCCATCGAGAAGGGCATCGTCCACCGGGAGCTCAGATCATGACTGTGTCTTCAAGGCAGCCGGCGGGATTGAGCGCTGCACGCTCCATCCCGCCGACGCCCCAAGGCACGGCTTCGCCTGAACGGAGTCACATGACAACCGCCGCCATGCCTATCCCCACCGACTATGAGATAGCCGAGTTCCGCGGCCTGTTCTCGCGGGTCAGCGACGCGGTGGAGGCCGCGGTCTACGGCAAGCGCCAGGTCGTCGACCTGCTGCTTGTTTCCCTTTTCGCCGGCGGCCACGTGCTCATCGAGGACGTACCCGGTACCGGCAAGACGACCCTGGCCCGCTCGCTGGCCGCGGCGCTGGGCGGGAAATGCCGCCGCATCCAGTTCACCCCGGACCTGCTGCCCAGCGACGTCACCGGGACGTCCATCTACGATCCGTCCAATGGGGACGTTCGCTTCCGTCCCGGCCCGGTCTTCGCCAACGTCGTGATCGCCGACGAGATCAACCGCGCGGCGGCCAAGACGCAGTCGGCGCTGCTCGAGGTGATGGAGGAGCACACGGTCACCGTCGACGGCCGCGGCTACCAAGTCCCGGAGCCGTTTCTCGTGGTAGCGACCCAGAACCCGATCGACCTCGACGGCACCTACCGGCTGCCCGAGGCTCAACTGGACCGTTTCTTGATTCGTACGAGCCTGGGATATCCCGACCCGCAGGACGAGGTGGGCGTGCTGCGCCCGGGCGAGCGGGCCGGCATGGTCGAGCAAGTCAGAGCGGTCACCGCGCCCGAGGAGGTGATGCGCTTCGGCGCGCAGTTACGCCGCGTGCACGTGGCCGAGTCGCTTCTGGACTATGTGCGCGCGGTCGGCGCGGTCACCCGGGCGGACGCGCGCCTGCGCCTGGGCGTGAGCACGCGCGGCCTGCGGTCGCTGGTGCGCTGCGCCCAAGCTCTGGCGGCGTCGCAGGGGCGGCAGTACGTCATCCCGAGCGACCTGCACCGGCTGGCGCAGCCCGTGCTCGAGCACCGCCTGCTGCTGACCCGGGAGGCGCAGCTGGCCGGGATCGCCACCGGCAAGGTGCTCTCCGACGCGCTGGCCGCGGTGGATGTGCCGCGCCCCTCGGCGGACTAGCCGGAGGTGGGCGTGAAAACGTTGCGCAAGAAGTTCGGCGCCGAGCTGGGCATGGTCGTCATCACCCTCGCCCTGGTGGCCGGGGCCCTCATCGGGTCGGGGTTCGCCGCCTCCAACCTGGGCACCATCGATCCGCTGACCTGGCTCGCCAACCGCGATGGCGCCATCACCCGGGTCAACCCGCAGACCGGCCGCCCGGTCGACGGCCTCAAGATTTCCCAGAACGGCTCGAACATCCAGGTGACCCAGGCCGATGGCGTCCTGACGGTGATGGACCCGATCAGCCGGGAACTCATCGTCATCGATCTATCGCTGCTTTCGGTGGCGGGCAAGCGAAGCGCGGGCCCCAACGTCGAGGTGCTGGTCGCCACCGGCAAGCTGTTCGTGGTGAACAAGGACGTGGGTGAGCTGTCGCGGCTCAACCCGCTCAACGCCGCCGTCCTGGGCCGCCCGGTCCGCCTGGACAAGCGCCTCGCGGACACGACGGCCGCCGCCGATGGCGCGGTCTGGCTGCTCGACCAGAAGGGAGAGTTGCAGTCGCAGGAGTGGTCGGATCCCCAATCCGGGTTCGTGCGAGGGGAAAGCCGCGTCATCACGGGCGCGGGCGACAAGGCCGTGCTGGTGGCCCACGGAACCGGGGTGACCGTCGTGGACCCGGCCACCCTCACGGCCACCCGGGTGGACCCCGGCGGCGCGGACAAGACCACGACCCTGCCGCCGATCGACGGCCCGCTCGTGGCGGCCGACATCAGCCCACCGGACCTGGCGGTGGTGTCATCGCCGGAGAAGTCAGCGCTGCTGGTGGTCAAGGAGAACGATCCGTCCATTGTGGACACGGCCCAGCGCGGCTGCCGCAAGCCGGGCAAGCCGGTGGTCTTCCGCGACCGCATCTACGCGGCGTGCCCCGGCGACCGGAAAGTCATCGTGGTGGATCCCGACGGCGGGCCGGGGCAGGACATCGTCACCCCGCCGGGCGAGCAGATCGAGCTGGTGTTCAACGCCGGCATGCTGCTGGTCAACATCCGTGACGGGCAGAACGGCCTGGTCATCATGGCGGACGGGGCGGTCAAGGAGATCCGCACCCACGACCCGAACCTGCCGGTCACCGTGCCGACCCCGATGCCTTCCGCAATGCCGTCCAATATGGACAGAGGCAACCAGCAGAACTCACCCAAACCCCGGGTCACCGGCGGGCCGCCGCGCACCGGCACCCCGTCGCCCACCGCCACCGGCACGGGCACGGGCGGAGGCAGCCCGCGGCCCAGCGGCGGCGGCCCGACGCGGAGCCCCACTGCGCCGCCCTCCAGCCCGGCGCCCAACCCGCAACAACTCACCCCGACCGGGGTGCAGGCGACCGCGCGTTCGGACGGCTCGGTCCTGGTGTCGTGGACCGCGCCACAGATCGCCCCGGCCAGCTACCGCATCGTGCGGGCCGACGACCCCAATCAGGTCGTCGCCGCGGTCGGCGGCGCGGCCACCTCGGCGATCATCCCGCCCGGCCTGCCGGTGGGCCAGCCGGTCGCGTTCTTCGTCGATGCGATCACGCCGGCGGGCAAGCCCTACCGCTCGTCGCAAAGCCCTTCTGTGACACCATTCAACACGCCCGCCGCGCCGACCATCCAATCCGTGGTCATCGCGGCCCGCACCCCGGTGCAGATCACGTTGCGGGTGACCATCGAGCCGAACGGCGACGGCGGCAGCCAACTGTCCACTTACGACGTCACGCTGTTCGACTCGGGAAACCGCACCCTCGCCGCGGCGCAAGGGGTGCCGATCGGGCAGCGGCCGGTGGACCTCACTGTCTCCTGCAATTCCAACGGCGACCTGTGCCTGTCCGGAGGCGACGTCAACGTCCGGGCGACCGTTTACAACGCGGCCGGGGCGGGGCTGCCGGCCAACCGCGGCAGCAACATCCCGTACCCGGCATCCTACGACCGCGGCGGCGACAGCGGGCAGGTCATCATGATCGTCAGCTCGGGGAGCAAGTGCCTGGACCGGACCGGCCGCGAGATGTTCCTGCGCACCTGCAACGGCTCGCCAGGCCAGTTGTGGCGGGCCAAGAGCACCGGCGACATCCACAGCACGATCGACGACCAGTGCCTGTGGTCCGACGATCCGGGCAAGCTCCTGATGAAGAACGACAACTGCACCAACGCGGAGCGCCGATACGACGATCTGCAGGTCAACCGGAACGAACGTTCCCTGGAAAACGATGAACACAAGGTTTGCATCTTGGCGATCGGGGACCCGGCCGGCGAAGGCGTGCCGGTGCGCACCACCAACGGGCGCTGCACCTTCGGCCCGGCCGAGCGCTGGACCTTCTTCAAACCGGTGCAGCCGCTGCAAACCGTGGCCGTGGTGACCAGACAGCGCGACGATGTCCCGGCCACGATTCCCGGGGTCATGCTGCTGGTGCTCGCCCTGGGCCTGATCCAGATCCGTTATCGCCCTAGGCGTTCCCGATGAGACCGCGGAAGGTCGGGCTGACCGGGCGCGGCTACGCGGTCGCGGCCCTGGGCGCGGCCCTGCTGACCGCCGGGGTGCTGTGGCGCTACCCGGGCGTGATCGGCCTGGGCAGCGCCCTGTTGGGCCTGGCCGTGTTCAGCCTCGCCTCGGTGCTGCGCCCGATGTCGTTCACGGTCCAGCGGACAGTGCAACCGCGCGAGGTCGCCCGCAACGAGGAGTGCCACGCGACCTTGCGGGTGGGCCGGCCTTCCGGTTTGCTTCCGCAGCGTTTCGAGGCGCTTGAAAACCTTTCGGGGGTACCGGTCACAGTCGCGATAAAACGGCTCCGTCCAAGAACGACAGTCGACACCGGCTATGCGATCCCCACCGACCGGCGGGGCGTGCACACCGCCGGTCCGCTCGAGGTGCTCAAGCAGGGCGCCGCGGGCCTGGCCGAACGCCGCGCCAGCTTCGGCGGCGTCACCGAATACCGTGTCCTGCCAAGGATCCTGCCCGTGCGCGGCCTGCCCCAGGGGGTGCGCCGCGCCCACGCCGGCACCGAGGAGCGGGTGGAGAAGGGCGGCACCGACCTGGTGGGCCTGCGCGAGTACGTGCCCGGCGACGACCTGCGCCGGCTGCACTGGGCGACCAGCGCCCGCACCGGCACGCTGATGATCCGCGAGGACGCCGACCCGTCGCTGGCCCACCTGACCGTGCTGCTGGACGACCGCGCGTCGAGTTACACCGGCACCGGCCTGGAGGACGCGGTCGACGTGGCCGCCTCGCTCGCCGTCGCCGCCGTCGAATCCGGAAACGGGGTAAGGCTTCTCACCCTGTGCGGGCAGCTGGAGATCGACGCCTCCACACCCAGCCGCCAGACCGGCGGGCGGGCCGAGATCGTGCACCACCTGGCCGAGGTGACCGCGCAGGAGGACGCCGGCGAACCCGGTCCGATCAACACCATCGACCGGGACGTGGTCGTGGTGGTCACGGGCGGGCTGGCCTCGCTCGGCTCGCTCGTGCTGCGGGCGGGCAGCGCGGGCGCCGGGGTGGTGGCCATCGTCGACCAGTCCGTGCGCCGTGGTCCCGGTGTGGCCCCGCCGATGGCGGTGGGTCAGGTGGTCGTGCTGCGCGGCGCGGACAGCCAGCAGCTGGTTGCCTTGTGGGACTTGGGAGTGGCGGTGGTCTGATGTTCGCGCGTTTTGTGGTCACGCCGCTGCTGCTGCTCTCCGGGGTGGCCGTCCTGGTCAACGGCTGGGCCGGAATCGTGGCGCTGCTTGTGCTTTCGGGTGCGGTTCTGCTGCCCTACCTGCTGATCGTCGCCGCGGCCGGCACGAAGCTGCCCCTGCCGGTGGTGGCGGCGCTGCCGGTGCTGGCGGTGGTGGCGGCATCGGTGCTGACCACCGACCGGGTCGGGACCGGCTGGCTGCGCGCCCCGGTCGACGCCGTGGCCAAGCTGCTCACCGCGCCGCGCCCGGCGCCGCCCACCCTGCAGCTGCTGCTGCCCGGCGTGTTGCTGGCGGTCGTGGTGGGGACGTGGGTCGGGGTGCGCGTGGTCCGCAACGGCGGCGGGTTCGCGGCGGTGCTGGGCGCGGCGGTGCTCTACGTCTCGGGTGCGCTGCTGACCGCCGGGATGGCCGACCGCTTCGGCCTGCTTGCCGCCGGCATGGTGCTGCTGGCCGTGGTCGGCTGGGTCCTTCGCGACCGGGCCCCGGCGCCCACGACGCCGACGGGGCCAAGGCGCAAGCTGCCGCGCGGCGTCCCTTTGATGGTCATCGCGGTCGCCGGGGCCGCGGTCGCCGCGACGCTCGCTCCGGGCGCCGGCGCCTTCGAGCCGCGCCGCCTGGTCACGCCGCCCTCGCTTCCACTGGTCGAGCCGAACCCGTTGCCGCGCCTGGCCGCCTACGCCGAGCAGGACGACGTCGAGCTGTTGCGCTACACCGGAAACGAGATCCGGCTGCACCTGGTCACCCTCGCCGACTTCGACGGAGCGGTCTGGCGCGCCAACGGGCGCTACCAGCCGGTGGGCGCCGTGGCCCCGCCTGCCTCACTCCCGGCCGCGCCGCGGCGTACGACCGCCTCGACGGAGATCACGGTCGTCGGCCTCGACGGGCTCTGGCTGCCCAGCCCGGGCGATCCGGACCAGGTCTCGCTGGCCGACGCCCGGGTCGACAACGAGACCGGTTCACTGGCGCTGCCGCAGGGGTTGAGCAACGGGCTGCGCTACCGGGTTCGCGCCGCCACTGACTCTCCCGATGAGGGACTTTCGGTGGCGGAGGTACCCGGTGCGGGTGCCTCGAGGTACCTCCAGATCCCCAGGCTGCCCAACACTTTCTCCCGCTACGCCCAGCTGGCCGTGCAGGGGGCCAACACCCCGCTCGAGCAGGCGGTGCTGTTGGAGAGCGCGGTGCGGCAGGGCCGCAAGCTCGACACCAAGGCGCCCGACGGGTCGAGCTATGCCCGCCTGGCCAACTTCCTGTTCGGCAACAACGCCGGGCCGGCCTCGGCCAACGGCGCCCAGTCGGGCACCTCGGAGCAGTTCGCCGGGGCCTTCGCCGTGCTGGCCCGGGCGGTCGGCCTGCCCTCGCGGCTGCGGGCCGGTTTCCGCCCCGGCGAGCAGGTGCCCGGCGGCGGTGGCTGGGTGGTGCGCGGCCGGCATGTGCTGGTGTGGCCCGAGATCTACTTTTCCGGCCAGGGCTGGATACCGTTCGACCCCACACCGTCCGATCAGGACATCATGTCCACGGCCATGGCCGATCTGAAACGCCAGGCGCTGGAGAAGGCGGGCGGGGCGCCGCCGCCCCCGCCGACCCCGACCGCCGCCCAGCCGTCCAAGGCCTCCGTGCCGACCACCGCACCCTCGCGTTCGGTGGGGCCGACCGGGGCCGAGCTGGCGGCGCGCGGAACCTCCCCGCTGGTGGGTGCGGTCGGGATTCCGGTGGGCGGGCTGGCGTTCCTCTTCGGACTGTTACTTCTGCTTCGTACCCTTCGGAGCCTGCGGCATCGGCGGGCCGGCGCCCGCGGGGCCTGGTCCGAGGTGCTGGACCTGTTGCCACTGCTCAAAATCCGGCCTCCGCGCTGGCACACCGCCGACCGGATCGCCACGGACCTGGCCCAGGCGCTGCCCACCGAGCCGCCGCACCCCGCGCACCGGCTGGCCGAGGAGGCCGACCGGGCCACCTTCGCACTCGCGGCAACGTCCACGTCCACCTCGGTCTCCTGGGCGGAAATGCGCCGCCTGCGCCGGGCCGCCTCGCGCGCGGTTCCCTGGTACCGCCGGCTCCTGTGGCCCGTCGACCCCCGCCCCCTGCTCCGCCGCTGACCTTCGGAGCGGCCGCTGACCTTCGGAGCGGCCGCAGACCTTCGGAGCGGGCGCAGATTGAGGGATGTGCATATAGGGAGTAGCGTCGGAAGTCATGCAGCATGACGACGTACCGGTCCTGATCGTCGGCGGCAGCCTGGTGGGCCTGTCCCTGTCACTTTTCCTTGCGCAACAAGGGGTGCCGCATCTCGTCGTGGAGCGGCACCCGGGCACCGCGATCCATCCCCGAGCGGCCTTTCTCATGCAGCGGACCGTCGAACTGTTTCGCGGTGTGGGAATCGAGAAGGAGGTTCTCGCCGCGGCGCAGCGGGAGTTCGTCCAGAACGGGGCGATCGTGGCCGTGGAGACATTGGGCGGCAAGGAGTTGCAGTACTTCTTCCGCAACATCAACGACGGCGTGGAACAGCTGAGCGCCTCGCCGCGCATCTTCGTCACCCAGATCGGGCTCGAACCCGTGCTGCGTGAGCGGGCGGCGGCGCTGGGCGCGCGGCTGCGGTACTCGGCGGAGGTGGTCTCGCTGCTCGACGGGGACGACGGGGTGATGGCGGTGGTCCGCGACCGCGGCACCGGCGAGGAGACCACCGTGCGGGCGAGGTATGCCGTGGCGGCCGACGGCGCGCACAGCCCCGTGCGGCGCCAGCTCGGCATCGGCATGCTCGGCCACGGTACCTTCTCCGACAGCATCACGATCTACTTCCGGGCCGACGTGCGCCCGTTGCTGGGCGAGCGCAACCTGAGCGTGGTCTACGTGGTAAGCCCACGGCTGCAAGGGTTCTTCCGCTTCTCCTTCGACGGCCAGTCCGGTTTTCTCGTGGTCAACTCGGCCCTCGACGACGCGGGCCAGCGCACGACGATCATCGGCGCGACCGCGACCGACGAGAGCTGCATCCGTTATGTGCGCGAAGCCCTTGGCGCGCCGGACATCCCGGTCGAGATCGAGGATGTGCAGCGGTGGGGTGCGGCGGCCGAATGGGCCGAGCGGATGCGCGACGGTCACGTGTTGCTGGCCGGCGACGCCGCTCACGTCATGCCGCCCACCGGCGGATACGGCGGCAACACCGGCGTGCACGACGCGCACAACCTCGCCTGGAAGCTGGCCTACGTGCTCGACGGCCGGGCCGGGGAGGGGCTGCTGGACACCTATGAGGCGGAGCGGCTTCCGGTGGCCAGGATGACGGTCGAGCAGGCCTACACCCGCTATGTGACCCGGCTCGATCCGGGGCTGGGCACCGACGGGCTCGACCCGCTGATCGACGATCCACCGATCGACCTCGGCTACCGGTACCGTTCCGCCTCGATCACCCAGGAAGGCGATGACCGGTCGCAGTGGGAGGACCCCAAGGTCCCCAGCGGCCGCCCGGGATTCAGGGCACCCCACGTCTTCTTGCGGCGCAACGGTTCCGAGGTGTCCACTCTGGACCTGGTGCGGACCAACCCAGTGCTCTTCCTCGGCGCCGACGTCGCCGATGCCGGGCCTTTCGCGGTGGAGCTTGATGTGTACCGGGTCGGCACGGACTTCGAGGATCCGAACGGCACCTTCGCGAAGCTCTACGGAATCGGGCCGGACGGGGCGGTCCTGGTACGTCCGGACGGCTTCATCGCCTGGAGGGACGACGGTTCGGCGGATGGCATAGCACGCGCCCTGGCGCGCTCGCTGTGCCGAACCATCCAGTGATAGCATCATTGAGACCGATCTCTACCGATTCTCCGTGGTTCGGACCGGGCCCGCACCGCGCTGACCTGCTTGAAAGACAAGGGCATGGTGCGCTGGAGGCGAACGGCTCTGCTCCCCGCGAGGACGTTCTTGGGTGAGCCCCACCTCGACCGTGCCGGGTAAACGAGAGGTGGCTTGATCCCATGAGACGTCGTGACTTTCTTCGTGCCTCCGCCGCGGGTGCGGCCGCGGCGGCGGTCTCCGATTCCCTGATGGCAGCGCCGGCTTCCCCGGCGGAAGCCGAGGCGGCGATCGCGCTTGCGCCCTATGTCGGCGCGGGCAGCAACGCGCCGATCCGGCCGTTCTCGCTGTGGGACGTGAATCTGGGCGAGGGGCTGTTCCGGGAGAAGCGGGACCGGATGCTCAACTTCGCCCGGCTCTATGACCACCGTCGCTTCCTGGTGCTGTTCAACAACAACGCCGGCCGCCCCAACCCGCCCGGCCTCAACCCGCCCGGCGGCTGGGAGGACGGCGGCCTGCTCAGCGGGCACTGGATGGGTCACTTCCTGACCCTGCTGGCGCAGAGCCACGCCGGCACCGGCGAGCAGATCTTCAAGGACAAACTCGACTTCCTGGTCACCGAACTGGCCGCGTGCCAGGCCCGGATCACCGAGCGCGGGGGCAACCCGGGCGGGGGCGACCCGGGGGCGCCGCCCATCGCCCGCGAGCCGGGCAAGTTCGGCAACGCGTTGCGGCTCAACGGGTCCAGCTCAGCCAACCATGTGACGCTGCCGCAGGAAGTGGGTGCGCAGCTGACCGATTTCACCATCGCGACCTGGGTCAACCCCGGCGCCATGAGCCAGTGGTCCAGGATCTTCGACTTCGGCCCGGGTACCGCGGCAAATATGTTCTTGACAATCAACGCCGGGACCGGTCCTCGATTCGCCATCACCACCACCGGATCCGGCGGCGAGCAGCGCATCAACGTCCCCGGGCAGCTGCCGCTCAACCAGTGGACGCACGTCGCCGTGACGCTGGCCGGCAGCACCGGCACGGTCTATGTCAACGGGCAACCGGTGGGCAGCAACACCACCATGACGCTCAACCCGTCCAACATCGGGCCGGGCAACAACTGGATCGGCCGGTCGCAGTACAACGACCCGGCGCTCAACGCCGCGATCGACGAGTTCCACATCTTCAACCGCGCCCTGACCGCCGGCGAGGTGGCCTCGCTCATGCAGTCGCCGGACGGGACGACCGGCGGCGGAAACGTTGCCTGGTACCGGTTCGACGAGGCCGACGGCGGCACCGCGGTCGACTCCTCGGGCAACAACCGGACCGCCGGCATCGTGCCGGTGCGCATCGGTGGCCCGGTCTGGAGTCTGACCCACCCCGGCTACCTGGGCGCGCTGCCCGAGGACGCGGTGCTGCGGCTCGGCCCGCCCCGGTTCGCCGTCTACGGGGGCAATCCCGACACCAACACCTGGGCGCCGTGGTACACCCAGCACAAGATCATGCGCGGGCTGCTCGACGCCTACTACCTCACCGGCAACCAGACCGCGTTCGAGGTCGTCGGCAGGATGGCCGACTGGGCCCACCTCGCGCTGACCCTGGGCGACATCAACCATCCCGACTACGCCGGCCCGATCACCCGCGACAACCTGAACTTCATGTGGGACGTCTATATCGCGGGTGAGTTCGGCGGCGCCAACGAGGTGTTCTCCGAGATCTACGCGCTGACCGGCGACGCGAGGCACCTGCAGACCGCGAAGGCCTTCGACGACCGGGAGTCGCTGTTCGGCGCGTGCGTCGAGAACCGGGACATCCTGGTCATGACCGCGCAGACCCGCCCGGGGCGCCGGCGCCCGGCCGTGTTGCATGTCAACTCGCACGTGCCGCAGTTCACCGGGTACATGCGGGTTTTCGAGCAGTCCGGCGAGCCCGACTATCGTCTGGCGGCCAAGAACTTCTTCGGCATGGTGGTGCCGCACCGGATGTTCAGCCACGGCGGGACGGGGCAGCAGTTCCTGCCCAAGCCGGGCGTGGCCTCCGGCAACAACAACTCGGAGCTGTTCCAGCCCCGGGGCGACATCAGCCGCAACCTGCTTGGGGGCGAATATGTCGCGGGCAACCAGACCGTATCCATCACCGGCAACGGCTCGGAGACGTGCAGCACCTACAACCTGATGAAGCTGGCCCGCAACCTGTTCTTCCACGATCCGGATCCGTCCTATATGGACTATCTGGAACGCGGCCTGACCAACCACATCCTCGGCTCCAGATCGGACAGCACCAGCGCCAACTCGCCGCAGGTCACCTACTTCCTGCCGGTGTTCTCCGGCGCCAGCCGCGGCTACGGCAACACCGGCACCTGCTGCGGCGGCACCGGCATGGAGAACCACACCAAGTATCCGGAGTCGATCTACTTCCGCTCGGCCGACGGCTCGGCGCTGTGGGTCAACCTCTACATAGCCTCCACGCTTTCCTGGCCGGAGCGGGGTTTCACGGTCGTGCAGACCACGGATTTCCCGCGCGCTCAGTCCAGCACGCTGACCGTCAACGGCAGCGGACCACTCACCCTGAGACTGCGGGTTCCGGCTTGGGCCATCGGCGGGTACCGGGTGAGCGTCAACGGCGTCGACCAGAACGTGACCGCGACGCCCGGCAGCTACCTGACGCTGCAACGCGACTGGAGCCCCGGCGACACGGTCGAGATCTCGCTGCCGTTCCGGCTTCGGGTGGAACGCGCGCTCGACGACCCGTCGGTGCAGTCGCTGTTCTACGGCCCGGTGCTGCTGACGGCGATGAGCCCGCCGATCGGCAACCCGCCGGATCGCCAGTTCCTGAAGCTGACGTTCTATCGCCACCTCAAGCGCGACGGTGACCTGGCGCGGGCGGTCACGCCCGGTGCCCTGCCCAACCACTTCACCATGGGCACCAACACCTTGCGGCCGTTGTACGTCGCCGACACCCAGGCGTACCACATGTACTTCAAGCGCGACGAGCCCAACGTCGTCTTCGGCGTGATCAACTCGGGGGTGCCCAACGACGGCATCCGCGACGAGGACGGACTGACCGTGCTCGACCGGATCTGGGACAAGGCGCCGTTCCGCAACCACGGGGAGTTCGTGAGCCACGTCGACGAGGTGACGGCGCGGTGGCTCGAGGCGGGCCGCCACACCCCGGAGCAGCGCGAGGCGATCCTGTCCGCGGCGGCCCGAGCCAACAAGGAGTTGGAACCCTAGTCGTCATCTGAAATTTGTTGCCATCGATCGGTGCGTGGCTGACAATATCTGCCATGCATCGATCGATGATCGCCGTCCTGCTTGTCCTTGCCGGTCTTGGCCTGGTTCCCTCACCCGCCACGGCCGCCACCGTGACCCTGGCGCCTGGGCTCACTCTGACGGACACCACGATCGCCGGACCCAATACGGTCGACATCCTGACCGCGAACCTCGCCGAGCCGACCCTCAAACCCAGGTACCTGAACCCGGGTACGGTCGGGGCGACCGCGACGCTGACCACCATGGCCAACCGGGTGGGCGCGGTCGCGGCGGTCAACGCCGACTTCTTCGACATCGGCGTCACCGGCGCCCCGCGCGGCGTCGGCATCGACAACGGCACACTGATCCACGGCCCCGCCTCGGGTTGGAACAACGTTGCGGCTCTGTATGCGGGTCGGGGTGGCCTGGCGTCCATCTTCCTGAACGGGGTCGTGACGTTGCCGGGTGGCGCGAGGCTGACCGCGACCAACCTCAACTCGCCCAACATCGCCGCCAACGGCATCGGCATCTACAACGCGCTCTGGGGTGATCAGGCGCGCAGCCAGGTGATCGATGGGTCGACGCGATCGCGCGAGATCGAGATCGCCGGCGGCGTGGTGACCAAGGTGAGCACCGCCCCGGGCGGCAAGCTGGCCAGTGGAAGCGTTGCGGTGCTTGGCATTGACGCCGGAGCGGACGCGCTCGCCGGTGTGGCCGTCGGGGATGCGGTGACCGTCAACTACACGCCGCGCGGCGGTGACGGCGCGGTGCAGGTAGCGGTCGGCGGCAACCTGGTGCTCGTCCAGGACGGCGTGGTCACCACGGCGTCGCACCCGAAGAACCCTCGTACGGCGGTCGGCTTCTCGGCCGACGGTCTGCGGATGTGGCTGGTGACCGTCGACGGGCGTTCCACGGCAAGCGTCGGCATGACGTATGTGGAGCTTGGCAACTACATGAAATCGCTGGGCGCCGACGACGCGCTCAACCTCGACGGCGGCGGCTCGACCACGATGGTGGCCCGGATGCCCGGCGCCACTTCGGTTTCGGTGCGCAACACACCTTCGGACGGCGCGCAGCGGCTGATCCCCAACGGGCTCGGTTTCGTCTCCACCGCGCAGCAGCCGTGGAGCTCCACTGTGGACAATGCGACCGCGGGTCGCTTCACGGCCAGCGCCAACTGGGGCACGTCGACGTTCTCCACCCAGCGGTTCGGGGCCGACTATCGCTTCGCGACGCCGAACACGACCGCGAGCGATCCTTCGTGGTACAAGATAAATATCCCGCAGACCGCAAGCTATGAAATCTCAGTCTGGTACCCGGCGAATTCCGGCTATAACGACTCGACGCCCTTCATCGTGGTCACCTCCACCGGCAACCAGAGCGTGCGGGTGAACCAACGGGTCAACGGCGGTCGATGGGTGTCGATCGGGGTCTTCACGCTCGCGGCCGGCGACGCCAACAAGGTCGGCGTAAGCCGGTGGACCGCGGGGACGGGCTATGTCATCGCCGACGCCGTCCGCGTGACTCGCGTCTGAGCTTGAGGCCCGTGCCATGATGGGGTTTGTGACCGACATCCCCACCCCAGCGGCCCCGCTCCGGCTGTCCGACCGGCTGTCGGCGTGGCGCCACGCGTTCCTGACTACCAACCCGCCCGAGCAAGGCGTCGTGGACAGCGTGACCCGCTGGCTGGTGGTGACCCGGGCGGGCGTGCTGCCGATGACCCTCACCTCAGGGCTCATGGCCGTGCTGCTGGCCGCGACCGCGCCGGTGCCCGTCGACTGGCTCAACGTGACCCTCGCCGTCATCGGCCTGGTCCTGGCGCACCTGGCCAACAACCTGATGAACGATCTGGCCGACACGCAGGTGGGCACGGACACCGACAAGTACCCGCGGGCGTTGTACGCGCCGCACCCGATCCTGTCCGGGCTCGTCACCAAGAAGCAGCTGATCGCCGGCGTACTGATCTGCCAGGTGCTCGATCTGGTCATCATGCTCACGCTGGTCGCCCGGCGCGACTGGTGGATCGCGGCATTCGCCCTCGGCGGGCTGTTCCTGTCCTGGGCCTACACGGCTCCGCCCTTGCGGCTCAAGCGAATCGGGCTCGGTGAGCTGGACGTGCTGATCACCTGGGGTCCGCTGATGGTCGGCGGGACCTACTACGCCGGGACTGGGACGCTGCCCTGGCAGGTGCTCGCGGCGGCGACGGTCTACGCCCTGCTGCCCACGAGCGTGTTGATGGGCAAGCACATCGACAAGCTGCCCTATGACGCCCCTTCCGGGACTACGACGCTTCCGGTGCTGATCGGGGAGCGGGCGGCCAAGCTGGTGACCCAGGGCATGATCGTGGGCTTCTATGTCGGGGTGGTGGCGCTGGTGATCGCGCGGGCGCTGCCGTGGCCGGTGTTGCTGGTCGGGCTGGCGGTGCCGATGGCGGTCAAGGCGGTACGGGAGTTCGGCAAACCGGCGCCGAACGAGCCGCCGGCCAACTATCCGGTGTGGCCGCTGTGGTGGGCGCCGATCGCCTTCCTGCACACCCGCCGCGCCGGTGGCCTGCTGCTGGCCGGGATGCTGCTGGCCGCGATTCTAGGCTGGGCCAACCTGTGATTGTCGGACCTTGAGTCTAGGGCTCGCGGCATGGCTGAGTTTATTGGCGAAGACCTCAAGGGATCACGCTTCGAGCAGGTCAACCTGGCCGAGTCACGGTTCGAGGGGCCCGGGTGGCCGGAGCCGCGGCCCTATCCGGTGCGGGAGTGCCTGCTGACCGTCCTCAACGAGGAGTGGGAGCACCGGCTCTACGCCGAGCGTGACCTGGCCGTCCTGGAGGCGCGCGACTAGCGGCGTTTGTGTGCACAATGCCGCAGACAAGCCGCGCCCGAGGTGTTTGGCTGTGCTGCCATGGACACGGTCGCGCCGCTCGGGGACCTGCTGGTGCGGCACCGGATCGCCGCCGGCCTCGGCCACGCCGAGCTTGCCCGGCGGTCGGGGCTGAGCGAGCGCACCTTGCGAGATCTCGAACGGGGGGCGACGGGACGGCCGCGTCGCCACTCGGTGCGCGCGCTCGCCTTGGCGCTCGACCTCACCGGGCCACAACTGTCCGCCTTCCTCGCCGCCGCCCAGCCCTCACTGCCCGCCCAGCCCCCACTGTCGGCCCAGCCCTCACTGTCGGCCCAGCCCTCACTGTCCGCCCAGCCCTCACTGTCGGCCCAGCCCTCACTGTCGGCCCAGCCCTCACTGTCCGCCCAGCCCTCACTGTCGGCCCAGCCTTCACTGCCCGCCCAGCCCCCACTGCCCGCCCGGCGGCCCTTGCCGGGTGAGCGGTTGCTCGGGCGCGACGGCGAGTTGCGGGCGCTGGTCGGGATGGTGGTGGATGGCCGCCACCGGCTGATCAGCGTGACCGGCCCGGGTGGGGTGGGCAAGAGCCGGTTGGCGGCGGCGTTCGCGACCGAACTCGCCCATCGTTCCTGGGATGTCCGGACCGTGGATCTGTCCGGATTGGACGATCCTGCGCTGGTGCTGGAGGCCGTGGCGGACGCGTTCGGGGTGGGCGGGTCGGCCCGGCTCGGGCCTATCGAAGGGCTCGCGGCACGGCTGCGCGGTGCCCACGCGGTCATCGTGCTGGACTGCATGGAGCGCCTGGTCGCCGCGGCGCCCGGCCTGTCGGCGGTGGTGCGGCGCTGCGCCGGACTCACGGTGGTGGTGACCAGCCGGCGGCCTCTGCGGGTAACCGGTGAAAGTCAAATCCGACTCGAGCCCTTGCCGATGCCGGCAGCGGTGGCGTTGTTCGCCGCGCGGGCGTCAGCGGTCGCCGGGGGCTTCGAGGTCGACGACACCAACCGCGATGCGGTGACGGCGATCTGCCGGCGGGTGGAAGGGCTGCCGCTGGCCATCGAGCTCGCCGCGGCGCGGGTGCGCCTGCGCACGCGGCCCGAAGGCGACACGGTGGCATTGCCTGGGGCGTTGCCGGGGTCGTTGCGCGCGACCATCGAGTCCAGCCTCGACGCCGTCTCGGCGTTCGCGGGTGCGCTCTTCGACGTGCTGGGGGCGTTCTCGGCGGGCGCCGGTCTGGATGACCTCGAGAGCGTGGAGGCGGGCCTCGGCCATGACCCGGGCCAACTGCTGGAGGCGCTGGCCGAGCTGGTGGACATGAGCCTGGTCCGCGCCGACGCCGCGACCGGCAACACCCGCTACAGCCTGCCGGACACCATGCGGGAGGTCGCCAGGCGGCGGCTGGGCGTTGGGGCCCAACGGGATCGGGTGTGCCGCGCGCTTGCGGCGCATTATCTGGGCCGGGTGAGCGAGGGGCCGGCCGCGACCCGGATCTCGACCGGCACGGACGACGCGAACGTCCGGTCGGCGGTCCGGTGGGCCATCGCCCACGAGCCGGGCCTGTTCGACGAGCCCGTGGTGCACGGGTTGTTCCGCCACTATGAGGTGTCGGGTCGGCTCGCCGAGGGCCAGGCCGCCCTTGACCGTGTGGGCGCGGCCGGGCAGCCCAAGGCGTGGGTGCACGCCGGTCACCTCGCCCGGCTGCGGGGCGACGCCACCTCGGCTCGACGGTTGGGAAGCCTTGCGCTGCAACGGCTTTCGACGGACGACCATGACGGGCGCTGCCGGACCCACCTGATGCTCGGCTCGGTCGCCACCGACCTGCGGGAGCTGGCCGGGTCGCGGCGGGAACTGCACGCGGCTCTCGTGCAGGCACGGCGGGCCGGCGATGTCCGGCTGGCTGGTCGGGTACTAAATAATCTTGGAACGCTGGCAATGGAGCGAGGCCGGCTCGGCGATGCCGAGCGGCTCCTGCTCGCGGCGCTGGAGGCCAAACGCCGCGGTGACGCCGGTGATATCGATTGTGGCCGAACACTTTTCAACCTCGCGGAGACCGCCGTTGACGACGGGCGGTTCGAGGTTGGTCTGCATTACGCCGAAAACGCGGTGAGGCGGCTGATGTCGGGCGGGCATCGCCGCCTCGCCGCGTTCGCCGCCACGACCGCTGCCCTCGCTCACCTGCATCGCGGTGAGGTCGGCGCGGCCGTGGCGGCGTCCGGCCGGGCAACCACGCTGCTGGACGAGGGGGAGCACGACGATCGCCGCACACCGACCATAATCGATCTTCGGCGTAGCGTGGTCGCGCACGCGGCGGGCGATCGGGCGGGCGCGGCCCGGCGTCTGCGCCAGGCGGTTCCGGCCGGACTGGATAGCCCCAAACGCGACCAGGAAGAGGTGGCGTACGCGCTGGAGATGCACGCGGATCTGATGAGCCGGCGGGACGCCGTCGCCGCCGCCCGCCTGCTCGGCACGGCCGACCGGTTGCGGCGCGGCTCGCCCCGCGCAGTCACGGCCGCTTGGCAAAGCGTAGTCCAGCGCGCCACGGCTGTGTGCCGGGAGCGCTTGGGCGCCAACGCCTTTGAGTCGCACTATCGGCAGGGGTTCGGGCTTGACCGGGCGGGCTTGAGCAAGATGCGCGCGGCGATCGGATAAAAACGGTTGCCGATCCTGTCCGATGTGCTTTACCGTTGATACCGCACATCACACACTCGACTATCACTTTGGGAGACGGAAATGTTGTGGCGTCACGCCTCGTTCGGACCGCAGCGGCCCAAGCCGCGCGGCGGGGCCGCCATATCCGTCATCCGCAAAGGCAATGACGGCGCGGCCGTCAGTCACCGATTCGACCGAGATATGGGCGGGTGCCGCAGCTAAGCGGACAGGCACCTCGACGACCGCCCACCCGATCTCGGGTCCGGGCGGTTTCTTCATCTTGCGGGTGTAGCTCAACTGGTAGAGCACCGGATTCCAAACCCGGCGGCTGTGGGTTCAAGTCCTACCGCCCGTGCGCAATGCCGGCCATTTTGTGGTGCGGAGCGAACATTGAAAACTCCACAGTGGATGGCATCCAATGCGGTCACCCGGATGCGGGTGCCGCGATCTGGCATGGGGGAGACGGAAACCCGCGTCGCTTGGAACGACGAGATACCGCGTTCAACTCGCGGATGCCAGACGAATGAATGCACGAATGAATTGCATGAATGGGTTGCACGACACCGGTGTGCGGCGCTGCTCGGCAGGCAGCGCGAGCGGGGTTCGACTCCCCGGCGATCCACGGCGATGTCAACAAAGCATGGACCGTTGGAGCAGCTGGAAGCTCGCCTGACTCTCGATCAGGAGGCCGCGGGTTCGAACCCCGCACGGTCTACAAAGTGGTAGTGGCTCAACGGAAGAGCGTCGCCTCGCCATGGCGAAGATCGGGGTTCGACTCCCCGCTGCCGCACCTCGGGCTGGGTGCTGGTGCACAGCGTTGCCTTGCAAGCTACGCGTGCCCGGTTCGACTCCGGGCCGGTCCACTTTGCTCTGGTCGCCTAGCGGCAATACCGCTAATTTAAGTGATCGTCTTGTATGATGGCGGGATGCCGCGTGCTGGACAGCTGAAGCCGCCGACGGATGAGCGGTTGTCGGATCGGATCGCGATTGGACTGTTGACCCGGACGGTGCCGCCGGGGTTGGTGGATGAGGTGATCGCGGCCACGGATACCGGTGAGGTGCGTAAGCGTCTGCTGCCGTCGCGGGTGGTGGTGTATTTCGTGTTGGCGATGTGCCTGTTCGCCGACAAGGGGTATGAGGAGGTGGCGCGGCTGCTGGTGGAGGGGTTGGCGTGGGCGCGGCGCTGGCGCGGTCGGTGGGAGGTGCCCTCGACGGCGGCGATCTCGAATGCGCGGGTCAGGTTGGGGGTCGAGCCGCTGAAGGTGCTTTTCGCGCAGGTTGCCCGGCCGTTGGCCGAACAGGGTACGCCTGGGGCGTTTTATGGCCGGTGGCGGCTGGTGGCGTGGGATGGCACCACGCTGGATGTGCCCGACACTGAGGTGAATGTGGCCGCCTTTGGTCGTCCGGGGTCGTCGCGGGGTTCGGGCAAGGGTGCGTTTGCGCAGGTGCGGGTGGCCGCGTTGGCCGAGTGTGGCACGCATGCGATCTTTGCCGCAGCGATGGGGGCGCTGGCCACGCACGAGTCGACACTGGTGCGCCAGCTGTTGCCCCGTCTGGGTGCGGGGATGCTGCTGATCGCCGACCGGGGGCTGCACGGTTTCGACCTGTGGACCGAGGCCGCCGCCACGGGGGCGGACCTGTTGTGGCGGGTCAAGGCCAACACCGTGTTGCCGGTCGATGCGATGCTGCCCGACGGGTCGTACCTGAGCCACATCACCGCGGGTACCGACCGCAAGAAGATGCGCCCGGTCACGGTGCGGGCCGTGGAGTACACCCTGCCCGGCTCGAGCCAGGTGTACCGGCTGATCACCACCATCCTCGACCCCGACGCCGCGCCGGCCGCCGAGCTGGCGGCGGTGTACCACGAACGCTGGGAGATCGAGTCCACGCTGGACGAGCTCAAGACTCATCAGCGTGGCCCGGGGATGGTGCTGCGCTCCAAGCACCCCGACGGCGTCACCCAGGAGGTGTACGGCTTCCTGCTGGTGCACTACGCCATCCGGGAGCTGATGTGGCAGGCCGCCAGCCGCGAGGGTGTCGACCCGGACCGAATATCGTTCACCCGCGCCATCAACCTGATCCGCCGCCAGGTCACCTCCCAGGCGGCGTTTTCCCCCCACCAGACTGGCCCGGGCGTTCCACGAAGGCCTGGCTGAGATCCTGCAACGACTCAACACCCGCCGGCAACGGGCCAACCCCCGCGTCATCAAACGAAAAATGTCCAACTGGCCAGTCAAGAAAGCCGGACACCGCAACCCCGCCAAGCCACCCGAACCGACAGTCACCATCGTCGCGGCCACCAAACCCGCACCCGTCAAACTCGACCTCTACACGATCACTTAAATTAGCGGTATTGCGCCTAGCGGCAAAGGCCCTCGCCTGTCGAGCGAGTCAACGCGGGTTCGAGTCCCGTCCAGAGCGCGTATCAGAGAAGGATGGCCGAGTGGTCTATGGCACTGCCCTGCTAAGGCAGACCGGCAATGGTTCCGGCGTGGGTTCGAATCCCACTCCTTCTGCTCAGCAATGCCCCTGTAGCTCAACGGATGAGCAGCGGTCTACGAAGCCGTGGTCATGCAGGTTCGAATCCTGTCAGGGGTACGAAATGGAGAGGCCACCCGATTGGCGACGGGCGCTGTCTTGAAAACAGTCTGGGCGAAAGCCGTGGGGGTTCGACTCCCTCCCTCTCCGCTTATGGCCCGCTGGTTCGGATCCCGCGCGGCCCATTTCGATCGCGCCGATAGCTCAGCCGGTAGAGCCACCGCCTTTTAAGCGGGGGGTCGCAGGTTCGAACCCTGCTCGGCGCACCCAGCCTTCGTGGCCTCTTCGACTATGGGTTAGGTTCCAGGGTTTTCACCCCTGGGGCGCGGGTTCGAGTCCCGCAGAGGCTGCTGATCCGGTGTCGCCCAGTCGGCAGGGCAAGCGGCTGTTAACCGCCAAGGCGCAGGTTCGAGTCCTGCCACCGGAGCGCTTTCCCGCGATGAGAGAGCCCGCGTAGCCAAGCTGCCAGTCCGACGAATAGCAAGGCCTTGTAAGGGAGGGACAGGGCAGCGGTGGCAGCAGGTTCAAGTCCCGCCGCGGGTACTTGAGAAACATTGCCTGTGTAGCTCAACGGAAGAGCGTCGCTCTTACAAAGCGAAGGCCGGGGGTTCGACACCCTCCGCGGGCACGGTGTTCATGGTGTACCGGTGTGCACGCCAGATTGTGGATCTGGAGGGCGCGGGTTCGACTCCCCGTGTTCACCCTTGTGCCGGTTCTCGTGCCATCCGCTGTGGAGTTTAGGTAGGTCGGACACTTTGCCGAATGCCCATTGAGCTGCGTTATTGTCTTCGCGAGCCTTTGCGTGATGGCCGAGATCTCGGCCGGTGTGCGAGCCTTCAGGCTATGAGATCCCCCTGGGACTACGGCCACGATCTAGGCGTGATCGGCCTCGTCTTCGCCTTTGTTGCGCTGCTTGTCCTCACCGGACACGATCCCATGGTCGCGACCGCTACGGTGGCGGCGGCCAGCCTGGCCGCCGCGGAGCTGCTGCGAGGGCTGCGATGAGCGTGACATCGATCTCGATCGTCGGTAGTTTCCGGCGGCACTACCATCAGGTCGTGGCGGCCGCCGAGGTGTTCGAGTTGGCCGGGATCAGCGTCAGGTCCCCGTCGGTGTCCCGGATCGTCAATCCTGGCGAGGATTACGTGCGCTTCGAGTCGGACCCGCCGACGTGCTCCGATCTGACGATTCAGCGGGCCACCCTCGGCAAGATTCTTACTTCCGACGTCGTCTATGTCGTGAGTCCCGGCGGGTACATCGGCCGCACCACAAGCTACGAGCTGGGTCGCGTGCACCAGTGCGGCATCCCGGTCTACTTCTCCGAGCCGCCGCTCGACCTTCCGATCGAGGTCGACCAGGACGCGGTCACGGAGCCCGAAGCGCTGGCCCGGCTGCTGAGCTCCAAGGCAAGGATCGGGGTGATGGTCTCGTGATACCTCGCCGGCCGCCCATGACCAGCCCGCCGGTCCAGACCCTGAACACCGCGGACCTGGTGGTGCTCACCATCCGCGATGACCGGCTGAAGGTCCTGCTCGTTGTCCGTGGAAAGGATCCGTACCGCGGCCGGCTCGCCTTTCCCGGCGGCTTCCTGCGGCTGGGTGAGGACCTTGACGCCACCGCGCATCGCGAGCTGGCCGAGGAGACGGGGCTCGATGGGCGCAAGCTTCCGCTGCAGCAGCTTCACACCTACTCCGGGATGGGCCGTGACCCTCGAGGCCAGGTCGTCACCACCGCGTATCTGGCGATCGCACCGAATCTGCCGACGCCCGTGGGGGCCAGCGACGCCGTCAGCGCCGACTGGTACGAAGTAGACGACTCGCTACCTCGTTACCTCGCTTTCGACCACTGGACCATTTTGAGCGACGCCATCGAGAAGGTCCGCGCCGACCTGGAGCGCACCCCGCTCGCCACGGCCTTCTGCTCGGACACCTTCACCATCTCGGAGCTGCGTCGCGTGTACGAACTGGTGTGGAACACCACCATCGACGCGGGCAACTTCCGGCGGAAGGTGGTCGAGGTGATCAACGGTTTCGTGGAGTCCACCGGGCAGAAGCGGCAGAACCCGGACGGCGGGCGCCCCGCCGAGCTTTACCGGCAGGGCACGGCCAAGGTTCTTCATCCGCCATACCCGCGTCCCATGAAGACCGGACCGGCCTGATCCTGGCCGATCCGCAACGAACGCCCATAAGAGTTGTCTATGACTTGACTGCCGATCCGGGGAATTCATACGGTCAATGTCGACATCCACGCTTCACCCCAAGAAAGCGAGGAGGAAACATGGCAAAGCGCATGCGCGCCCTCGCCGTGCTGGCGGCGGTCACACTAGTGATCAGCCCGTCGCCGGCTCAGGCCCGTGGCGAGCATGAGAACAACCGGTGCGATGACCTCAGCATCCTCAACAGCATGCCGGCGCAGGACGTGCCGCTCATGGCGCGCGGTGAGGGCAACACTCCGCGTGAGCCCGTGCTGAACATGTCGTACGAGGATCTGCCCGCCGACGCAGTCGGCAAGGGCAAGAACTGGAAGAGCGCCGTCACGGTCCCGGTCATGTTCCATGTCGTGCATGACAACGGCGTGGGCAACGTGTCCGACGACGACATCGCCCAGCAGATCCTGATCCTGAACCGCGGTTTCTCCGGGTTCTACGGCGGTCCCGACATCGGCTTCCGGTTCACGCTCGCCGGTGTCACGCGGACCAACAACGCCGAGTGGTTCAACGCCAACGCGGGCACCTCCGAGGAGCGCGCGATGAAGCGGGCTCTCCACTCCGGCGACCCGGGCGTGCTCGACTACTATTCGACCACGGCCTCCGCGTTCCTGGGCTGGGCCTACTTCCCCGGTCTCGGCAACGGGCACGAGTACCTCGACGGGATCGTCGTCGACTGGGAGTCGATGTACAAGACCTCGACGAGGTACGAGGGCCGCTTCGATCTCGGGTTCACCGCGGTGCACGAGGCGGGTCACTGGTTCGGGCTGCACCACACGTTCAACGGCGCCTGCAACGCGAAGGGCGACTACGTGAACGACACACCGGCGCAGGGTATCCCGACCAGCGGTTGCCCGGCGGACGGGACGCAGGACACCTGCCCCCGCGAGCCCGGGTTCGACCCGATCCACAACTTCATGGACTACTCCTGGGACACGTGCTACACGCAGTTGACCCAGGGGCAAGCCGAGCGGGCGCACGACTTCTGGCTCGCCTTCCGCGCCTGACACTCGCGGCTGAAGTGCTAACAGCGACCGGCGGTGCGGGCCGGTCGCTGTTTCCACGAAAGTCAGGCTTTGCCGCCGAACAGGTCCGCGACCTGCTGGTCGTTGAGGGCGTAGTCGAACGCGCGGACCTCGTCGATCGAGCCCTGCCAGCGGTAGAACTCATCGCCTGAGTAGCGGGCCCGTCCCATGTAGAAGTATCCCAACGCCCGCCACATCATCCCGGGGTGTATGGCCGATCCGGCCTTCGCCCCGTCGACGTAGAGGCGAACCTGGCGGGCGGCGGAGTCGTACACGCCGGCCAGGTGTGTCCAGCGCCCGGCCTGGGCGCTGCCGTTGCCGCACGCCTCAATGAAGTCCGCCTGGCCACTGTCCGATCGTGGCATGCGCATGCACCAACGCGACGAGTCGTCGTACATCAAATAGAACCCGCTCGCAGTCGTGCCCTCCTGCGACAGGGCCGCCGACTCCCTCGCACCCGGGTCTAGGTTGACCCAGGCCGAAACGGTGAATCCCGTGTCCGTGCGCAGCATCGCCCCGGTGGCGTAGGCGCATCCGTCGCCGAAGGAGGCCGCCAGCCGCAGGCCGGACGGGCTGTCGTGCCCGGCCCCCCAGGCGGCACCCCCGCACAGCATGGCCGAACGCTGGAATCCGGAAGAGTCCGCGGCCACAACGCCTTTGTTCTCCTCGAAGTTCCACGCTCCGGCAGGACCTCCCTTGGTCATCGCCACACCGCCGCCTGTGGGTGGCGGGGAGGTCCTGCCGGGCGTGGTCGCCGGCCCGGTGGCGGGGGCACCGACCGGGCCGGCTGAGGGGGGCGGCGACACGGCGGCCAGGTTGAGCAGACCATCGTCCTGAATGGACTCTGCCGGCCGGGGGGACAGTGGCCCGCCGGTCTGCTCAACCATCTTGCGATTGAGGAAACCCGCACTCGCCAGTACGGCGCCGATCATCAGCACGGCCGCCGCGAAGCGGATGCAAGTCGCCCGCGGGCCGCGTTTCCTTTCCCGGAACGCCGATACCAGCGGGCGGTGCCGCCCGGTGTAGTCGCCCATAGGTCAATAGTTCAATCTCATCCCGGGAGCCCGCCAGATTAGCTCAACTGCCCCAGTCATTTTCAGCGGGTGGGCCGCCGGTCACTTCGGCGCTTTCAAGGATGTCGCGCAGTTCGGTCCGACCGGTGATCCCGAGCTTGGCGTAGGCGCGGGCCAGGTTGTTGTTCACCGTGGACACGGCCAGCTGCAACCGGTCGGCGATCTGCACGCTGGTGTGCTTGGCCGCCATCAACAGCACCTGCGTCTCGCGTGGCGACAGCAGGCTCGTGAGGTGGCCCAGCTGGAGCAGTGGCGTGCGCGCTCCCGCCGCCAGTCCCCGCAACCGGGCCGCCTTGGCGCCCGCGATGTCCGCCTGGGCAAGGCTGCGGTGCCGGCGGTGCTGCCGCGCGGCCGCCGCGTAGGCCTCGGCCGCGTGCAGGTCGTACCCGCGCTCGTGCAGTTCCTGCGCCGCCGCCTCCAGCACCCGCGCCCCGTGCTCGGCGGTCATCGCCCGGGCCGCCCCGGCCAGCAACATGGCCAGGTCGTTGTCGATGGCGTCGAGCCGGTTGAGGTCGGGCTGGGTACCCAGACGGGCCAAGTCATACAGCGCAAGGGCTTCCACCGCCGGCATGCCCGCCGCCTGGGCGAGATCGGCGGCGCGGTTGGCGGAGTTGATCGCCGCGGGCAGGTCCCCGCGCGCGTACTCACACCAGCCCCGCCACATTTCGATCCAGGGCTCGAAGACGCGGTTGCTCGGGTGGGCCAGCGCGTCGGCCCGGGCCATCAGCGACTGCGCCTCCGGGTCGCCGCGCAGGGCGCACACCGACGCGAGCGCGGCCACGCAGCACCGCGCCAGCCGGAAGGTGTCGTTGACCTCGAACCCGGACAGGGCCTCGGTGAGCATCCGCTTCGCGTCGTCGAGGTGGCCCCGGGCCGCCGCCACCAGCCCGTCGTACAACGCCCAGCCGCAGACCATCATGACGGCCCCGCCCTCAAGCGCCTCTTTGTATCCGGCGCTCGTGATCGCCTGCGCGTCGATGGGCCGCCCCGCGGCGAGGTGGGCCAGGCATCCTCCGGTGTCCACTTCGAACGGTCCCCAGGGGACCGCGTCGCGGTGCTGGAAGGCGACGGGCATGCCGCGCTTGTGTATCTCGGCCGCCGCGTCCGGGTCCCCGAGGAAGCCGGTGGCCGCGGCCCCCGCCGCGCTCGCCCAGATCACCGCCTTGGCATCGGCCGACGCGTCGCCGAGCACCTGCCCGGCGACCCGGGCGGCGTCCGCGCATCGCCCATCGAAGAACAGCAACCACGACCGCGAGGCCTCGGCCACGACATGACCCTCGGCGGTGTCCAGGACCTCCTGCGCGCCTTTGGCATCCCCGTCGCCCCAGTAGAGCGTCTCGGCCCGGGTCACCGCCCAGGCCAGCCGGTCGGCCAGGTCGACCGGCGGCGACGACGGCAGCACCTGTGTCGCCTCGCCGACCCGCCCGCGGTAGGCCAGGATCTCGGCGAGCAGCCGGTCGGCCTCGTCGCACGGCTCGGCGGCGCACGCCACCCGGGCCAGCCGCTCGGCCAGCGCCAGGTCGGCGTGGCCGATGGCGAGCAGGGCACCGGAGCGCACCACGTCGGGACGGGTCACGGCGCCGCCCTCCACCTGCCACAGCGCGGCCAGCAGCAGGTCCTGGCGGCGCCGCAAGGGCGTGCGCAGCAAGGCCTCCGCGAGCAGGCGGTGCAGGTGGGTGGCGCGCGACAGCGACATGCGCGAGCGCAACACCTCGCCGTAGAGCGGGTGGTCGAGGCGGGCGTGCATGCGCTCGCCGTGCCGCTCGACCACGATCAGCCCGCTGTCCTCGGCCCGGGTCAGCGCGGCCAGCCCGGCCAGCTGCTCCATGAGGCTGACCGGCAGCGGCTCGCCGCAGGCGACGATCTCCACCGCCTGCCTGGTCATCTCGTCGAGGCTATCCAGCCGGGAGGTGACCAGCTCGCTGAGGCCGCCGGGTTCTCCGCCGTGCATCAACTCGCGCAGCGCCAACGGGTTGCCGTCGGCCAGCCGCAGCAGCCTGCGCCGGCGCTGCGGCTCGATGGCGCCCGGCGGCCCGAGCAGGCGGTCGATCGCCTCCTCGGGCAGCGGCGGCAGGTCCACCCGCCGCGCGTGCGATTCCTTGCAAAGCTTCAACAACACGTCGGGCGTGCGTTCACCCGACCGGACCGTCATGATGACGAAGGCGACCTTGCTGGTCACCATGTGAGCTATGAGCGTGCATGAGGCGTCGTCGAGAAGGTGGGCGTCATCGACCACGATCGCGACCTGGCGGCGGCCTCCCAGCTTGCGCAGATGCCTGAGCGTCGCGCACATCAGCTCCACCGGCCCGCCCGCGGGGGCGTCGTCGGGGAACAGCGACGCGACAGCGCCCAACGGGACGCTGGCGGCGGCGCGCGTGGCGCCCACCCAGACTCTGGTTGTGGCCTCCAAAGTGGACAGAGCCTGCCTGGCCAGCCTGGTCTTGCCCAGGCCCGCCGGTGCCGTGAACACCAAGGCGTTGTTCTGCGTCCCGAGGAACGTCGAACGGATCAGCGCCAGCTCTTCCTCACGCCCCTCAAACGGCCAAGCGTCCATTTGAGCCCCCTTCCGCGTCAGTCAAGGGTGCTTCGTCTATTGAGGGACAGATGGATGGGTTCTGACGGAAAAATTCACGAACGTTGGCACATCCGGCCGACTAACTATCCCACCAACGGAGGATTCCCAGCGCTCGTCTCGTGTTCCATCGGCTGGCCCCTGGATCCTCGATCCGGAACCACTGACGCCCAGCATACTGCGTGTACGTCGACCACGTGCCGTCGCGGCGGCGGGCCTTGCGGATCACCTCGACCGCGTCGCCGAGGCGCGGGTCGCGCCCGGTCTCTCCCGCCCCCCTGCCCTCCGGGCCCGCCCCCCTTGCGCCCGACTCATGGAAATACTCCAGTCCCCGCATCACGTCGAAGTGCCACTCCGGGAAGGCCGGGAACTTCGTGCTGCCGCGCACCGCCACCGCTCCGGTGCGATGCGACTGGTAGAGCTTGTGCGCCAGGAAGAACTCGCGCCCGCGTTCGGCCGCTTCGGCGGTGTCGATCGATCCGCCCGATCTCGAGTAGGCGTCGAGGGCTTCCAATGCCTGGATGCTGGTGTGGAACGAGCTGTGCTTGCCCTTGTCGGTCAGGGTGGCGCAGTTCCATCCACCATCGTCGAGCTGCTGGTCCAGCAGGTGGTGCACCAGCTCGTCCAATTTGTTTTCCCGGTACCCGAAGAAGCTGGTCAGGCGGACAAGGATGGACACGATACAGGTCTCGGGCACCCGCCACCGCCGCTGCCAGGCCCACAGTTGCTCGCACCCGCGCCGGGCCGCCGGGTGATCCGAGGGCAGGCCGAGCCAGAGCAGCCGGAGCAGGGTGTAGGTGGTCGAGGTCCACTTGGGGGCGTACACCCCTTCGCCCCAGCCGCCATCGTCGTCCTGGGCGGCGAGCAGCCGGGCACCCCAGCCCTCCTTGGCCACCAGCGCCCGCTCCCGGCTCACCTGCCGGGCGGAGGCGCCGGTGAGGTCCTGCAACACGCGCCATCGGATCGCCGGATCACCCTCGAGTAGCCAAGATACGAGGTCCATCAGAAACCCTCTCACGTTTCAAGGATTAACCTTAAATTCTTCCCCAGTACGGGCGCGTATCGGTGACGGGTAGGCCTTGCATGTCTCATAGTTGCCGCCATGATGCCGGACCTTCAAGATTTCCGCCTGGTGACCGCCAGCGCCTACCCGGGCATGATGGCGCCGCTGACAACGCACCCTTCCTGCCTGTGCGTGCTCTCGGGCGACGCCGATCAGGCGGTTTCCGGCCGGACGGCGGAGGGCCCGGCCGCGCTCTCGCTCGAAGCCCTCGACGGTGTCCGCCGCCGGTGGCGCTTCGGCGACGTCGCGCGCCTGGCGGACTTCGTGCCCAAGGTGCTCGCCGACGACCCGCGTCCCGACCGGCGGCCCATCCTGCTGATCCCACCCCGCGCGAGCGCGGCCTGGGAGGCGGCGGCGCAGGCGTGGCCGGGTAAGGTGCGGCTGGCGGCCAGCCCGCGGCGGGTCGTCGAGCCGATCGCCGAGGACAAGATTCAGGTCCGCGAGTGGTTGCGCCGCATAGATATCCGTGTACCCATGGCGATCGCCACGGGCGACGTCGACTTCGCCGCCACCGCCGCGAGCCTGGGCGCGCCCTTCGTGATGCAGGCGCCCGGCGGTGCCGGCGGCCAGGGCACCTATCTGGTCGAGACCAAGCAGGACGTGGAGCGGGCCCAAGGCCAGATGCCGCACGTGGAGCGCTGGCTGCTGTCGCGTTTCTCCGGCGAACTGACCATCAACGCCTCGGGCATCGTGCACGCCGACGGGGTGAGCCCGCTGCCGGTGTCGATCCAGACCAGCGGGATCCAGCGCCTGGGTGTCGGCTTCGGCGCATACTGCGGCAGCGATTTCGCCGCCGCGGCCGGCCTGCCCGCGGCCGTGCTGCACCAGGCCGGGCAGATCAGCCTCCGGATTGGACAGTGGCTGCGGGAGCAGGGCCACCGCGGCGTTTTCGGCGCCGACATCGCCGTCGACGGCCAGGAGCTGTCGGTGCTCGAGGTGAACCCGCGCATCCAGGGCTCGTCGTGGCTGGTCGGCTGCCTCGAGCAGCACCTGCTGGCCATCCTCGGCGCGGACACACCAAGCACACCAAGCACACCAAGCCCTGCGCCAAGATCCGGGGATTTGCCAGGCAACAGCCCGGTCGACCGCGCCGATCATGGGACATTGCCCGGCAAATTGCGGGATCTTGGGCAGCCGAGGACGGCGGGCAGCCATCTGCTGGTGCGGTGGCGCGGGCCGGCGGGCGTGATCCACGCGCTGCCGGAAGCGACCGTGGGCATCACCGCGCTGCCCGCGGTCGGCACCACAGTCCTGCCGGGCGCGATCATCGCCCGGATCCAATCGGCCGAGAGCCTGGCCGGGCCGACCGGGCACGATCTGAGGCCGCAGACCCACGCCCTGCTCGACAGGCTGTTCGGCGCCATCGAGATCACGACGGCGAGCGTGTGAGGCGATCGCCCGGCCCAGCGCTTAGCGCCGCCGGGCGATGACCCGAGCCAAACCGAGGTGACGGCCGGCGTCGAGCCGCAGCATCTGCGCCTCACGGCCGGCCCCGTCGATGACGAAGTCACGGTCGCTCACCTCGGCGCAAACCTCGTTCCACAGCATCCAATCGCGCCAGCCGTCCTCGAGCAGGTCGGCCAGGTCGACGTCGACCGTGCCGCTGCGCTCCCACAGCCTTCGCCACCAGGCGGGGCTGTGGAATGTGCAGAAGCCGGACTCCCAGTGGGGCTGGAGGTGTTCGGGCACCTGGTGGTCGCCGAACTCGGCGGCCAGGGCCGGTACAACGATCCCGATGTGCCCACCGGGACGCAGAAACCGCGTCAGGTATCCGAGGTAGAGTTCGTCGGTGCCGAAGTAGTGATAGGCATCGATACTGACGATGGCGTCGAAGTACTCGTCGGCGAACTTCAGATCGTGCGCCTCGGCATGCACCGGGATGACGCTGTCCGCGCAGCCGGCCTGTTTGATCCGGGTCCAGTTCTCACCGGGCGGTATCCACAGGTCGGCCGCGACCACCCGCACGCCGTACTCCCGAGCCAGGAAGACGGAGGTGAGGGCCTTGCCGCAGCCGAGATCCAGCACGCGCGCGCCCGGTGGCAGGTCTATCCCGCCGCACAGCCACTCCATCAGCCACAGCGGCTGCGGCCCCATCACGTTGTCGATCACCCATCGTGGGTCATAGCTTGATGCGCGGGGGAATCGCTCCCGGGCCAGCCGGGCCTCCAGTCCGGTCATCGCGGTTTACGCGGGCGCGGCGCCGCACACGCGCCACCCGCCGCCCTCACGCACTAGATAGACCTCAAGGTTGCTGGTGCCGACCAGGGGTAGCGTCATCTCTACCTGGACCGAGGCCCCCACGGCGTTGACCTTCTCCTCACCGACCTTGAAGTTCGCAAGGGTACCAAGGGAAAAAAGAAATCCCGGGTCTGGCGGCTTTGACGCCCCCGCGGTGTTGTCGTCGCGCAGCAGCGCACAAAGCTGTTGCTGCATTGTGACCTGATCACCGGCTCGAACCGCGTTGAGGAACTTCTCGGTGACCGCCCGCGGCCCATCGGCTGGGGGCGTGGGCGACGGCTTGGGCTTGGCCTTGGCCGTGGTCGGTGGCGGGGCAGGCGGTTGGGCGGTGCCCTGGTTGCCGGCGCCGAAGCGGAAGGCGAAGCCGGCCATGATGCCCAGCAGCAGGAGGATGAAGCCGCCCGCGATCAGGCCGAGGATAAGCCCGACCGGCCGCTGGCGCCGAGGTGGCGGCAGGATCAGCGGTTCGGTGGGTGGGTCGTTGCGTGGCGGCCGCGGCTGCGCCCGGCCGACGAAACGATCTGCATCGTCACTCATATAGACGCAAGTTTACGGCGTAGCTCGCCGGAGGCCGGATGGTTGAGGTCGGTGAAGATCTCGAGGGCGCGCCGCCAGCTGTCGTGGGCCAGGGCGGACGCACCCGCTTCGTGGTGGTTGTCCCCCAGGTGCACCAGTGTGTCCCCTTCGTGAAAGCGATCCCCGACCTCGCGATACAGGTCGATGGCGTTCTGATAACACGCTAGCGCTTCCTCGTGGTGACCGAGATGCTGGTACGCGTAGCCCAGGCTGTCCCACGCGGGTGCCTGGCCGAGATGGGAACCGTTTTCTCTATGCAGCGCAAGCGCTTGCTCGCAGCAGTCGATCGCCTCCGGGTAGTTTTCGAGCAGCGCGTGGTACCAGCCCACCGCGTTGAGCGAGCGGGCCTGTCCGGAGTGGTGGCCGGCCGCGCGGAACAGCTCAAGGGCGCGCTGGGAGTGGCGCAGGGCCACGCCGTGGCGGCCATGCTCCTCGTAGACGCGGGCCAGGGCGATGTGCGAGTTGGCCTCGCCCACCCGGTCCTCGACGTGTTCGAAGAGCGCTACGGCCTTCTCGAGCAGGCGCGCCGCCTCGTCATAGCGGCCGAGCCGGATGTAGGCGCGGGCCAGCACGCGCAGCGTGTGCGCCTCCCCGAAGGCGTCCGAGATCCGTTGCGCTGCAAGCATTCCGGTCTGCTGCACGGTGACCAGATCGTGCCAGTGGCCGCGCCAGTCGAGCACGTCGCCGATGGCCCACGCCAGCTGCCAGGTGTGCTCGGCGAGACCGTTGGCGGCGGCGAGGTCGATGATGGACATCAGCGCGGCGTGCTCGGCCGCGTACCAGTTCTTCGCCCCGGTCTGGTCGTGGAAGGCTTGCGGGGTAACGGTTCCGTCCGGGGTGACCAGCGGGATCGGGTCGCGGTGCGCATAGATCATCAGCGCGGCGGCGTTGGCGGTGTACAGGTAGTGGTCGAGCATCCGGCGCAGGCCCGGCTGGCCCTCGTCGAGGTGCGAGCGCATCAGCTCGGCGGCATAGGCGCGCAGCAGGTCGTGGAAGGTGAACCGCCCCGGCACGTGCTCGTTGACGAGGTTGGCGTTGACCAGTTCGGTCAGCCTCGCCCGGGCCTGGGCGACGGTGGTGCCGGCGAGGCTGGCGGCGGCGGGCACGGCGATGTCCGGGCCGGGGTGGATGGCCAGCAGGCGGAACATGGCCGCGGCGGCCGGGCTGAGGTCGGTGTAGGAGTGGGAGAAGACGGCGCGCACGTCGATCGTGGCGTCGTCGCCGACGAACGGATCGAGCCCGCCCTGGGTCTCGCGCAGCTCATCGGCGAGCGTGGACAGGGGTATCGCGGGACGGGTGGCGGCGCGGGCCGCGATGACGGTCAGGGCCAGGGGCAGGCGGGCGCAGCGCTCGATCAGCTCGGCGGTTGCCTGCGGCTCGGCCTCGATGCGTTGCGGGCCAAGGCGATGCGACAGCAGCCGGGTGGCTTCGTCGGGGGTGAGCAGGTCGAGCAGGAGCGGCCGGGCACCCTCGGCGGCGATCAGGCCGGCCAGGTGGTGGCGGCTGGTGACGAGGGTGAGGCAGCCCGACGAGCCGGGCAGCAGCGGGCGCACGTGGTCGGCGTCGCGTGCGTTGTCGAGCAGGACCAGCACCCGGCGGTCGGCGAGCAGGCTGCGGTACAGCGCCGCCTGCGCCTCGACACTGTGCGGGATGCGTTGCGCCTCAACGCCGAACGCCTCGAGGAAGCCGCGCACGGCGTCGCCGGCGGTGACCGGTGGCCCGCCGGGATCGAATCCGCGCAAGTTCACGTAGAGCTGCCCGTCGGAAAAGCGGGCGGCGACCCGGTGCGCCCAGTGCACGGCGAGCGCGGTCTTGCCGATGCCCGCGGTGCCGGAGAGGGCGGAGACCACGACCGTCCGGTTTGGACCGAGCAGGGAGTCCAGCTGGGCGAGCTCGGCGTCCCGCCCTGCGAAGCTGAAGATGTCGGGCGGCAGTTGGCGCGGGATGGGCCACGTCGGGCCCGCTTGTGGCTGCGGGCGGCGTTTCTCGGCGACGTTGTCGCGCAGGGTGGCCAGGATGCGTTGCTCGGCCGGGGTGGCGTCGAGCAGGCCGATGAGGATGTCGAAGCGGTCGGTCGGGGGCAGCGTGCGGCCGGTGAAGTAGCCGGCGATGGTACCGATGGACCAGCCCGTCTTGGCCGTCAGCTCGCGGTAGGTCAGCTCGGAGTCGCGGCGGCGGTGCGCCTGGCGCCGGCGTAGCTGCCGCAGCAGCTTGGCCAGGTCCGCGACCGTGTTGACCGTGGTGACCGAGGCCATGTCCAGCGCGGGCACGAGCTTGTCGTCGATCATCAGGGCGGCCCCTCTCAGCCCATCGACGTCTCCGTTAATTGATGATCATACAAGCCTGCGGCCCGGGTGCCATCCAACAAGCGTTCAACTTTGTTCAGAGCGGTTCAGGATCGGCCTCGCCGGGATCGCGGTTGGGTCACCATCGGCCGAACAGACGTGGAAACGACTGTCCATATTGGAGGAGTCATGTTTCGCAGATGCCTGACGGCCCTTGTGCTTGTCGCGTCTCTGGGAGCTGTATCCGGTACCCCCGCCGAGGCAGAACCCGCCACCGCAAGCCTGCGCACCGCCATGACGTGGTCGATCCTGCAGCAGCAGGACGGCTATGTGCATGTCGGGGCGGACGGCCAGACCAACGCCTACACCGGTGACACCACCGTCGACAAATACCTGCCCGTGCTGTGCCTCAACGTCGACTACCAGCCGGCCCCGGCCGGGTACAGCTTCGACTTCTACAACGGCTGGGCGCGCGGCAAGGTCCGCGCCACCGGCGCGGTGCGCGGCGACGCGCTGGCCGCGTCGGAGGCGGCCGGGGACATCCTGTGCGCCAACACCTTTGGCGCCGGATGGGAGCTCGCCGAGTTCCACGACGGGCGCTACGGCTCGGAGTTCGAGCAGTCCGGCGGCTGGTCGTTCTGGGCCGCCGGGTCGTTGATCGCCGGCACCCGTTTCTGGGTGGCCATCAGCGACCAGCCCGCCAACGCCTGGAACTCGTCGGGCACGCTGCCGCCGCCGGGTTTGCCCATCCCGCAAAACGACCTCATCCTCAAGAGCAAGCTCACCGACATCGTCAGCCCGCTGCTGAACGTCGCCGTCGACACCAACGTGCAAGTGTTGGTGCGCAACGCGGTCGGGCGGCTCTTCGACGGCGACAGCAACGTGCTGATGACCGATCTGATCAGCGAGGCGGAGGCGTCCTACATCGTCGACCCGAACGACCCGAACTGGGTGGCGTTCAAGAACGGCGTCGCGGGATTCGCCAACGTGAACGGCGAGTCGTATGCGCCGCAGATTTTCATTCCGAACTACGAGGACGGGGTGCCCGCGTCGAGCCAGATCACGATGGCGGTCTACGAGTCGGACCTGTCGCGCGAGGCGCTGCCCGCCTACATCCTCGACGGCGGCCAGGTGCGGGTGGCCGACTTCACGGTGGACGAGACCTACGCCGAGACGCATGAGGTGTGGGTGCTGGCCATCAACGAGCCCGTCTCGACCGAGGGCGGGGAAACCGTGGCGGCAACCCCACTCAAAGCCGAACCCCAGCCGGCGTCGAAGCAGGAGAAGATTGACAACCGGATGGGCGTGAACCTGCTGTGCAACTCGACCGGCCTGCGCAACAACAAGGGCTACGAGTACATGCAGCGCTTCAAGGTGCCCAGCCCGAGTTCGGTCGAGCACTGGACATCCGGCAAGCTCGAGCCGCGCTTGTTCGTCATCGTCAAGGGCGGCACGGAAATCAAGAACGCCTACTTCGGCAAGATAAAGCGCAACACCATCAAGAACTGGGTGTACAAGGACCTTTTCCTGACCACCTGGGATCGGGCGCTGTGGGGCGACTACTTCGTTTACAAATGGCTGGAGATGGACGGCGGGCCGAGCATTCAGCTTTCGCTTGGCTTCTCCGACTTCATCAAAACCCTTTTGGGGGTACCACTGAGCGTCGATCTGAAAGCGACATGGGACAAGAAGTTCGACGACATGGGTCTGGGTGTCGTGAGCTTCAGCGAGTCCACATACATCGACTACAGCACGGGCACCGTCGACTGGACCACGTGCAGCTTTGGTGGGGAAGGCGGCACCGGCTATGACAACCTCGCACTGGGCGCCATCACCGCGGCCTCGTCGACCTACCCCGGGTACTCGGCCACCAAGGTGAACGACGGGGACCGCAGCACGGCGCTGGGCGGCGGCTCCAGCTGGGCCAACGACGCCGGCACCTACCCGCCGCTGACGCCGCAGTGGGTGCAGCTGGACTTCGGGGTCAACAAGACCTTCCGGAGGGTCGTGGTCTACACCACCGCGTCGTACCCGATCCGCGACTTCGACATCCAGATCTGGAACGGCGTGACCTGGGTGACCCCGGCCGGTGGGGTGGTCAACGGCAACACCGCCGCCTCGGTGACGGTGAACCTGCCGACCACCACTTCGCGCCTGGTGCGGGTGCTCGGGCGCAGCGGCCCGTCGTTCCAGCCGGGCTATGTGCGGGTCAACGAGTTCGAGGTCTACGCCTCATGAGTCACGCGTCCTGAGCGGTCGCGTCTGAATGTGGCGGTGCGGCATCACCCCTCAACGGTGCCGCATCGCCACTCTTGTCCACCGGGATCGTCAGCAGCGCCACCAGATCCTGGGTGGTGTGCAGGATGGCGGGCAGCAGGATGCTCCCGGAGATGAGGTAGAGACCGGTGAACATCACGCCGAGAAGCCCCGCGCCGAGCATCCCGGCGCGGCCCTGATACTGGTGGCCCCAGGCGAACAGGATCAGCGTCAGCAGGGCGGCGACCTCTACGGGTACCCTCAAAATTGCCACAGCCGAAGCGATCAGCAGCCCCCGGAAAATAGCCTCCTCCACCACGCCCGCGGTCACCGAGATGCCCACCGCGAGACGGCGCTGGGTGGGCGTGCGCGGCAGCAACGCCATCATCGGGCTGCGACCCGCATCCGCCCACCGTCCACTTTGGATCAGCCGGCGCCGGCGCAGCCCGCCGAACACGATCGTGCTGACCAGGAGAAGCGCCACGACATAGTCGAGACCGTCGCCGGCGGGCCAGCGCAACCCGACATCGGCCGGGCTCAGGTCGGGCTCGAGCAGCAGCACGACTGGCACGACCAGCCCGATGATCCAGGTCGAGACGATGGTGCGGCGGTAGAACCGGTCGAGCGCCCGCGGATTCTGCCGCACCGCCTTGAGCAACCTGACGAAGCGGTTGCGGCCCAACCATCCGCTGGCCACCAGGACCGCGACCAGAGCCGCCACGATCGCGATCGCGGCCGGGCCGAAGGTGCCTTCGAGAGGGGACAGGTCCATGCTTCCTCAGCGCGTTAGGGTCGTTTCGTAGTCACGTTCGAAGTCGATGATGTTACGCCCGCCGGAGTGCCGCTGCCCATCCTGCCGCAGGGTGAGCTGTTCCCCTCTAGACGGTGGCGGAGCGATAGGTGCCGACCCAGAAGAGCGAGAAGATGGCGATGATGGGCAGCAGTGAGGCGAGCAGCACCAGCGGGTGGAAACCGGCGAGAAGCTGCAGGCCGATCAGCGCCAGCGCGGGCAGAGCGCCCAGCACAATGATCACGAGCAGGTAGGCGCCTCGCACGAGCAGGCCCTGGCCCAACTGGCGCAGCAGCGGGCCGCCTCCGTCGGTGTGCCAGGCCATCACCGCCGGGTCGCTGTCGTCGGTTATCGCCGCCTCATCGCGGTCCACTTTTGCCCACCGCACGTCGACACCGAGGCGCCGGCCGAGCGCGGCCCGCAAACGAGCGTCCCAAACCCGTTGGTAGCGAACGGACATGACGGTGTAGGCGGCGAGCCACAGCACGCTGATGATGACCTGCGCGATGATCACCTAGCGGGTGCGGATCGGCTGTTCAGAGGATGATTAGCCTGGATCATCTATCGGGTCGCGCTCGGTCGCCCCTACTTTTGGCGCATGGATATCGACAACTCCCGGGACGTGGCGTACGCCGGCGTCGGTGTAAGTGCGGACAGCCTGTCGCTTCCGCTCGCGGTCCTCGGTGACCTGCCGGCGCGGGGCCGGTTTCATCGCAGCCAGGAGGCGGCGGCGCAAGCGATGGAGTCGCTGCTCAGCCGGGTCGCCGCGGCATCCGGTGAATGTGTACCGATGAGTGCGCCATGACGACGACTGTGACTGTGCCCGACCACTGGGAGCTGCACGCCGACCCGGACATCATCGAGTTCCGCCGGGTTTACTGGGAAAGGGCCGCCGACCGGTTGCGTCCGGCACCGGGGACCGGCGAGGCGGGCGAGCTGGCCCGGCGCATGTCCGGGTACCTGCATGACACGGCGGTCCTGTTGCGTTCTGCTCAGGAGCAGTTGGATTATGTGTGGACGCGGCTACTGCGGCGGGTCATCGCGGTCAAGGAGGGCCGTGCGGTGTCGATTGTGCTGCGCAATCCGGCGGACGAAGTCATCGTCGCCAAAGCGGTCAAAACGGCCAGGGAGATCCGCAAGCATGCCAATATCCGGCTGGAGCGGCTCGCCGACTCCGTCGACCGGGACATCCTTCCCCGCATGCACCAGCTGTTGAACGCCTAGTCGACAGCGTCCACTTTGGACGATACGACATTCGCGCTTTCGGGTGAATCCGGCGCGGATTGTCAGTGAGCGGTCTATTGTCCGGCGCATGAATGAAGCTCTGTCGGTGCGCTCCGCGCTGGCATGGGCCGGCGACGTCGCGACCCAGTGGAGGCGCTGGGTCCGCGCCCACCTCGGCATCACCATCCTGCTCAGCGCGCTGGCGTTCGTGTTCGGCTGGGTGTGGAACACCTATGTGATGGCGTTCAAGCTCGACGGCTCCGACCCGGATCCCGACGTGCAGACCATCGCCACCGCGCAGGGCCGGCCGTTCAACAGCCTGTTCTGGTTGCTGTTGTTCAGCCTGCTCAGCGGGCTGATCACCTATGGCTGGCAGCGCGGCTGGCGCAACCTCTTCGACGACCTGGCCGTGCTGCCGCGCAGGTTCGGCCAGGCGGTGTCGCACAACGCGGGCGGTGCCTTCGCGATGCTGCTGTGGGGTGTATCGGTCAGTCTCATCATCTCCACTGTCATCACCTCCGCGGTGTCTCTGGCGCTGGGCCTGGTGCTGCTGACCCTCGCCGCCACACCGATCGGTACCATTCTCAACTTCACGGTCATCCGGCTGTGGCGGGCGCTGGCGGGCATCGTCGCGCCCACCGGCGGCCTGGGCGCGATCCTTGTTGCCGGGCCGTTCCTGGTCATGGTCGGTGAGGCCACCGGGCTGCTGCTCGACTGGGTCTTCGCCAAGTGGTTCATCGGCCTCATCGTCGGTGTGGTCGCGGGCGTCGTCTCGATCCTGCTGGCGCGCGGCGCCAAACCCTCCCACGGCTCGGTCGCCGGAATCCTCATCGGACTCATGGTCGCCTTGTCCGCCTTGTGGTCCGGGCGTGCCCGGGGCGACGACGGTGGATGGCTCGAGTGCCAGACCGCCGACGGGCAGTTCTGCTCCGAGATGGGGCTCGGCGGCATCTTCGCCTGGTTCGGTTCCGAGGGCGCCAACGTGGTCGTCGCCCACGGCGCGATCGGTGGCGCCTTCGCCGGCCTCGGCACCGCGATCGGGGTCGGCGTCGGCAGTGTGGCCGCCAGCGTCGCGGTGGCCGGAGCCGGCGCCGCGGCCCGAGGAGTGGCCCAGCCACCGCCCGGTACCAGAGCCACCGGCCAAGCCAAAGTGCCACACCAGGGCCCGCCGCCCAGCCCGCCGCAGGCGCCGCAGGCGCCGCAGGCGCCGCAGACGCCGCAGACGCCGCAGACGCCGCAGACGCCGCAGACGCCGCAGACGCCGCAGACGCCGCAGACGCCGCAGACGCCGCCGGGGATTCCGCACCAAGGCGGGCAACAGGATGTGCCCACGGAGTGGGTCGGGCAGCAAGGCCAGCCCGGGCAGCAGGCGGCGCCGGGGATTCCGCACCAAGGCGGATGGCAACAGGACGCGCCGACCGAGTGGGGTGGGCAGCAAGCTTCTCCGGGACAGCAAGGGCCGCCGGCGATTCCGCATCAGGGTGGCCCGACCGAGTTGGGTGGGCAGCAGGGTCCGGCGGGGCAGCAAGGGCCGCAGGGCCCGCCGGTGATTCCGCATCAGGGCGGGCCTCAGCACGGCGGGCCGCAGGGGCCGCCGGTGATTCCGCATCAGGGTGGGCCTCAGGTCGCATGGCCGGAGGGGCCGACGCACCAGGACCCGGGCTGGCAGACCGTCGAGTTTGAGGAGCCGACCATCCCGCAACAGCCCACGATACCCATCGACGACGTGCTTCCCGAGCCGCCGGAGCGCAAGCGAGACAAGGAAGACGGCGGGGACTCCGGCGCATGACCGTGGCTTCGGGTGGCCGCTCGCTCGGGCTGTTCTTCCTGGCGGGCGGCTCCATCGCCGCGCTGCTCGCCGACGTGTTCGGGGTCGCGCCGATGCATCTGGTGTTCTGGTTGGCCTCGGTGCCGAGCATGGTCGCGCTGGCGCTGCTCGGGTCACTGTCCAAAGTGGGCGGTGAGTGGAGCGACCGGATCCGGGTCGGCGCGCTCGGCGGGCTGGCCGGCACACTCGGCTATGACCTCGTCAGGGTGCCGTTCGCCATTGCGGGGCAACGGGTTTTCGCCCCGATCGAATCGTACGGCATCCTCATCGCCGACGCCTGCGCGTCCTCCCCGCTCACATCGACCCTCGGATGGATGTACCACTTCTCCAACGGCGTCACGTTCGGCATCGCCTACGCGGCGATCGCGGCCCGCCGGCACTGGGCCTGGGGAGTGCTGTGGGGTCTGTTGCTGGAAAGCGTCGCGCTGTTCAGCCCGTTCGGTGTCCGGTACAACATCGCGGGGCAGGCCGGACCCATCGCGATCGCCTATGGCGCGCACCTGGCTTACGGGTACCCCTTGGGAAAAATAGTCCAAGACTTCGATGCGGTCCGATCCCGGCTGGCCCGGTTCACCGTGGCGATCGTGCTGACGCTGTCCATCATCATCCTGCTTGGCTGGCTGCGCCCGTGGGACGGGCCGGCCGCGCCCGGGCCGGTGGCGGTGGTGGCGCGCGACCGGTTCGAGCCGGAGTGGCTCAGGATCCGGGCGGGCGAGTGCGTGACCATCGAAAACCGTTCCGGGACAAGGTTTGAGACCGCTCAGGGCGAGTTGGCCGCGACCGGGTCGAGCCGGTTGTGCTTCGCGCGGGCCGGGGTCTATCGCGTCAAGCTTGGGCCCCGGCCCTACTCCGGCGGTTTCGTCTACGTCAATGATCATTAGCCTTGATCGTTGCGGTTCTCACAGTGATGTCGAGGAGCCTTTCCACTGTGAGAGCCGCAACGATCAAGGGGCGGGGCTCAGGTGGTGCGGAGGGCGTCCGTCGGGGCCAGGCGGGCGGCGCGGACGGCCGGGTAAAGGCCGGCGAGAGCGCCGATGACGACTGTGAGAGCCGCAACGATCAAGGGGCGGGGCTCAGGTGGTGCGGAGGGCGTCCGTCGGGGCCAGGCGGGCGGCGCGGACGGCCGGGTAAAGGCCGGCGAGAGCGCCGATGACGACGGCGACGGCGGGTGAGCCCCACAACGCCAAGGCGGGCAAGGTCGGAGCCCATCCCTGCCCCCGGGCGGTGATGAAAGTGATTGCCGCGCCAATGATTGCTCCCAGGGTACCGCCAAGCAACGCCAGCAACACCGACTCCGCCAGGAACTGGGCGCCGATGTGCCGCCGCCGTGCGCCCAGGGCGCGTCGCAGCCCGATCTCGTTGCGCCGCTCCAGGACCGCGATCACCATGACATTCGCGATGCCGATCGCGCCGACAAGAAGCGCCACCGCGCCGAGCCCGAGAAACAGGGCGGTGCCGGACCGGGCGACGGCCAGGCGGGCGGTGAGAGCGTCGGAGGGGCGGCTGACCTCGACGGCGGAGGGGTTGCCCGGGTTGGCGGTGCGGGCGAGCCGGGCCGCGGCATCGCCCACGCGGTCGGTGGCGGCGCGCAAATAGATCCGGCTGGGATGACCGTCGTAGTCGAAAAGTGTTGCGGCCGTGGGGAATCCGACCAGTACCGATCGGTTGATCTCGGGGGTGAGGGGGAGCGGGTCGAGCACACCGACGACGGTCAGCCAGTGCCCGCCCACCCAGATCCGGCGGCTGGTGCCGCCCAGGCGGGCGGCGGCGTCGCTGCCCAGGACGGCGACCGGCAGACCGGCGGTGGCCTCGGTGAGAAACCGGCCCTCGGCCAGCGAAGCGTCCAATATGGACGGTAGCGAGGTGTCGCAGGCGAACACGGCGAGGCTTCCGGTCTGCACGACGGGCACGAGGTCGTTGCGGTACGCGTACACGTTGCGCAGCAAGGCGGTCGGTGCCACCGCCGTGACCCCTTCGACGCGCCCGACCATCACCGTCGCCGACGGCGGGAGCGGGACCTCGGTGCCGCCGACGGACCTGCCCTCGGCGACGGTGAGCAGGTTGGTACCGAGCCGGTCGATCTCGGCCAGCAGAGCCGCCTGCGACGAGGCGGTCAGGCCCAGAACGCCGACGATGCAGGCGATGCCGATGGCGACGCCCAGCGACGACAGGGCCGCGCGGGTCCGGCGCGTCCGCAGCCCGAGCGTGGCCAGGGGCAGCAGGTCCGCCGCCGGCAGTCGAGACCTCATGCGGCCACACCGCCCGTGTCACCGACGACCCGGCCGTCGCGCAGCTCGATGCGCCGCCGCATCGCCGCGGCGACGGCCGGATCGTGGGTCACCACCACGAGCGTGGTGCCTTCGCTGTTCAGCTTGCGCAGCAGGGCTAGGATGCCGGCGCCGGTCGCCTGGTCGAGGTTGCCGGTCGGCTCGTCGGCGAGCACCACGGCGGGTTCGCCGGCGACGGCCCGGGCGATCGCGACCCGCTGCCGCTCGCCGCCGGAAAGCTCACCGGAGCGGTGCCGGGCGCGGTGCTCGAGGCCGACGCGTTCGAGCGCCACCAATGCCAGGCGGCGCCTCGAGGAAGCCGGAATCCCGCGGTACAGCAGGCCGGTGGCGACGTTGTCCAGTGCGGTGAGGCTCTCGATCAGGTGGAACTGCTGGAACACCACGCCCAACCGGTGGGCGCGGATCCCGGCGATCGCCTTGTCGGGCAAGCCTTCCAGGGCCTGGCCGGCGATGCTGACCACGCCGGCCGTCGGCCGGTCAAGCGCCGCCATCAGGTGTAGCAGCGTCGACTTGCCCGACCCCGAGGGGCCCACCATCGCCACCAGCTCGCCGCTGAGGATCCGCAGGTCGACCCCGGCCACCGCCTCCACCGGCGGCGTACCCGGGTACACCTTGCGCACACCTTCCAGCTCAAGCACCGCGGAAGTCATGACGCCGGCACCTCCACCCGCAGGCCTTCCGCGAGCCCGTCGCCCGTGATCTCGACCAGGCCGGCGCGCTCGTCGATGAGGCCGGGACGCACCGGCACGGCCCGCCTGCCGCCCTCCACCACGACGATCTCGTACCCACCCGCGGCGGCGGCGGCCAGCGCGGTCACCGGCACGGCCAGCACGCCCCGGCGCTCCACGACCGCGATGGACACCTGGACCGGGACCTGGTCGAGGTCGCCGGCGGCGGCCGGATCGCGCAGCGCCACGGTCATCGGGATGGTGTTGACCGGGCCACCCGGCTCCTGGACCGGCGCGCCGATCGCGGTGACGGTGCCCGCGATCCGCCGCCCGCCGGGCACCGTCACCTCGACCTCGCCACCGATCCGTACCTGACCGGCGCGGCCCAGCGGCAGCGCCGCCGTGACGCCGCGCGTGGTGGAGGCGATCCGCAGCACGGGTTCGGCGCCGACTCGACCCCCAAGGGGTACAAGGGAATCAAGAATCCGGGCATCGGCGGGAGCGAAGACCACCGCCCCGAGCGGCAGCCGTCCCGTGGCCGGGCGGTCCAGGCGGCGCTGCCACGACCGGATCGCCGCCGCCGTCGCCGAGGTGAACCGCTCGTCCACCGTCGACCCCCGCAAGCCAAGGGCGGCAAGGTTCTCCTCGAGCTGGCGCACGTCCTGGCCGGGCGGCATGCCCGGCGCGAACTCCCGCCACACCGGGCGGGAGCCGTGCAACAGCACCACCGGGGCGCCGTCCACCTCGTACACGGTCTGTCCACGTTGGACGGTGCTGCCGGGAGCGGCGACGGCGGTGAGCACCCCGGGCGGGCCCGGATGCACCAGCTGCCGCGGTGCCGCGTAGCCGAGCACGCCGGGGATCTGCTCGCGGGCGATCAGGTCGGTGCGCAAGACGGTAGTGGTGGGCGCGCTCACCACCGTCGCGGGCGCCTGAACCGGCCGGGAACCCCACCAGCGCCAGGCACCCGCGCCTCCCGCCACGACCAGTGTCGCCCCCACCACCACTCTTCGTTTCACCGCGGTCACTGCCGCAGGCGCGGTTCGTAGATCGGATCGCAGGCTTCGAACGCCTGTGCTCGGCGCTGTCCCAGGTCGGTGGGCCAGCCGCCGGGAGGCTCGGGCCCATCGGGCCAGGTCCCGTCGGGTTGGGGATCGATCGTTTCGGGCAAGCCGTTCTCCCGCAGACATTGCGCGTACTCCCGCAGCACCTGCAGCTTCTCCGGCGAGACCCCCTGCCGCGAGAGCGGATTGGCCTGGGGCGGCAGGCTGTCCAGGATCGAGGCGCACTTGTCCCGGACCGCCTCGAAGGCGGTCTTCTCCTCGAACCCGGCGACAGCCGGGAAAGTGGCCTTGCCGGTGTTGGCGTCCACGACCGGGTCGGGCCAGTTGGCCTGGCCGTTGGCGCGGGCGCAGGTGACGAACTGGCGCCACACCCCGACCGAGCCCGATGGCGTCGCGGCCGTGTCCGGCGAGCCGCCCGAGGTACAGCCCGCGACGGCGAACAACACCAGGGCAAGGACAGAAGCTCTCATGCGGCCCAGCGTTCCAGCCGGCACCTAACACCGGCGTTACAGGTGCGCGGGCAGCTCCAGCGTCACCACCAGACCCCCGCCGGCGGGATCGCGGCTCGAGGCGGACACGGTGCCGCCGTGGGCCCGGACCACCGCCGCCACGATCGACAGGCCCAGCCCGGCGCCAGCCCGGCTGTCCAGGCGCGTCCGGTCGCCCCGGTGGAACGGTTCGAACAACCGCTGTACGTCCATTGTGGACAGATCCTGCCCGGTGTTGGTGACGCGCACCCACACCCGCCCGTTGCGCATCCCGGTGGCCGCGACCACCTCACCCTCCGGGCGGTTGTGCCGCACCGCGTTTTCCACCAGGTTGGCCACGGCCCGGCCCAGCAGGGCGACGTCGCCGCTGACCGGCGCCGGGCCCAGCTCGGTGCGCACCCGGACACCTTCGGCCCGGGCCAGCGGCGCGACCTGATCCACCGCCTCGGCCACCAGGTCGGCCAGATCGTCCACCTCGCCGGGCCCCAAATCCTGGTCACTTCGCGCCAGTACCAGCAACGAGTCCACCAGCCGCTGAGCCCTGATCATCGCCGTGCGCGCCTGCTCACCCATCTCCCGCAGCTGCTCGACCGTGGCGTGCGGCTTGGCCAGGGTCACCTCGGCCGCCGTGCGCGCCACCGCCAGCGG
>Ga0075428_100000203_pt1 | contig 56882 bp, 61 predicted proteins | sample RhiMetdeltSRZDD2_FD_75291 | JGI IMG/M metagenome (GOLD analysis project Ga0075428, IMG submission 75291) | Populus rhizosphere microbial communities from Tennessee, USA - Rhizosphere MetaG P. deltoides SRZDD2 | ecosystem: Host-associated > Plants > Roots > Rhizosphere > Soil | place: USA... | reverse complement strand
CGGGGTGAGCAGCGGCTCTGGTTCGTGCGTACGCGACGCCATGGTCACTCCTCCACAAGTACCTATAGACGAAGGCCGGGGTCCCGCCGGCCGACGCGCTACCCATAGTCCGGCTAGTCCCCGATGTCCGACATGGGCCAAACGGTTGAAGGTCCGTGGATGGAAGGATGACAAAAGAGCGACATGTCGCATTTTCATGGACACGCTAGTGTTTAGGACGAGTTTAATTAACCGAGAGTAGTCGTCTAGTTACTTCGCTCCAGCAGCTGAACCTGGCGCCACCGATGGACGAGACGCTCATAAGCTGCGGTTGCGGCGGCACCGTCCTCACGTGACAATCCGTGGAGCCCTTCAGCGACTAGCTCGACCGAGTCGTCTTCCTTGAGTGCCTCGTCGGACAATAGGTTCGTAAGGCCGCCATAATCCAGCTCAACGACCGACCCCGGATGGAAAAGCTCCAGCCAGCGGGCGGTCTCCTTGAGCGCCTCGGTTATAGGCACCTCGCCGAGCGACTTGCGCAGCACTCGCAGGCCCTTGTGCACCCGCTGGCGCGCCTTGCCGATCTCGCAACGGAAGCGCATCAGCCGCTGGCCGCCGTCGTGCGAGAGCACCAGCTCCTTCTCGTCCGGCGCGAACAACACGAACCAGCGAAGTGGCACACCCCAGGTCGCCACCTGTTCGTGTACCCGTTCCCCCTCCTCCGACTCGGCGACCACCGTCTGAGCGAGCCCGACCAGCGCGGGCGGCACGAAGGCGTCCGCCAGCACCTGCGGCACCCCGTCGCGGGCCTGCAAGGCCGCCTCCGCCACGCGCATCCGCAGGTTCCAGGGGCACACCAGCGCCGAATCCTCTGCCCCGAGGACATAGGCCTCCTCCGGCAGGTCCCCGAGCCGGGACCAGCCGGCGCCCAGCGCCTCGAGCACGATGGTGCGCTGTTTGCCGGGGCCGTCCGAGAGCCCCACGGCGCGGCCCTCGGCGACATATCTGCGCCAGAAACGCTGCCTTTCGGGATCGAAGGCGGTCAGCGGCTCGTACACGCGCAAGTAAGCGGCGAACTGTGTCGGCACTTGGCGATCCTCGCACGATTAGGCTTCGGTAGGGGAGCGCCGTTACCCACGGCGCTCCGCATCAAGTCGGCAAAAGAGTTCATCTGACGGCTCGAGCCACATGGCGGAACCGCCAAGAGGAACTCCACGCCGCGGCCACAGTGGCCCCACAAGGGCCATGCAATGAAGCTTGGAGCCAAAGTGGGCGTATTCAGTGACGGCAGTCACGAACAGGTCGTGTTCTGCCAGGACCGCATGAGCGGCCTCAAAGCAATCATCGGTATCTACTCCACGGCGCTGGGTCCAGCGCTGGGCGGCACCCGCTTCTATCCATATGGGTCGGAGGAAGAGGCGCTGCACGACGTACTGGAGCTGTCCCGCGGGATGGCCTACAAGAACTCGCTGACCGGGCTCGACCTGGGCGGCGGCAAGGCGGTCATCTGGGGCGACCCGGAGACCAACAAGTCCGAGGCGCTGCTGCGGGCTTACGGCCGGTTCGTACAGTCCCTCAACGGTCGCTACTACACCGCCTGCGACGTGGGCACCTTCACCTGGGACATGGACGTGGTGGCCAAGGAGACCCGGTTCGTCGTGGGGCGCGGCCTCGAGCACGGCGGCGCCGGTGACTCGTCAATCCTCACCGCCTTCGGTGTCTACCAGGGCATGCGCGCCGCCGCCGAGCATCGCTGGGGCAACCCCACGCTGCGCGGCAAGCGCGTAGGCGTCTCGGGCCTGGGCAAGGTCGGCAAGTACCTGACCGCGCACCTGCTCGACGACGGCGCCGAGGTCGTGGCCACGGACGTCAACCCCAAGGCGCTCGGCTGGGCCCGCCAGACCCACCCCCAGGTCTCGCTGGTATCCGACACCACAGCGCTGATCACCAGCGACATCGACATTTACGCGCCCTGCGCACTCGGGTTCGCCTTGAGCGACGAGACGGTCCCGATGCTGCGGGCCCAGATCGTCGCCGGCGCCGCCAACAACCAGCTCGCCCACCCCGGCGTGGAGAAGTTGCTGATGGACCGGGGCATCCTCTACGCGCCTGATTACTGCGTGAACGCCGGCGGTGTGATCCAGGTCGCGGACGAGATCGAGGGCTTCAATTTCGAACGTGCCAAACTTCGCGCCACGAAGATCTTTGACACCACCAAGCGCATTCTCGAGCTGGCCGACAGCGAGGGCATTTCCCCCGCCACCGCCGCTGACCGCCTGGCTGAGCAGCGCATAACCGACGTCGGGCGGCTCTCGGTGATCCGCCTGTAGGCAGGCTGCAAGCGTTAGGGGTGGTGGACTAACCACCACCCCTAACGACCGCGAAAAGATCCAGTCCTTACTGCAACAAATCCGACAGCAATAAAAAACGCCCAGGAGCCCGGGATGCCGAACCCGGGTCGGGGCATGTACCGTATGAGCCACGAGAGATGTCTGAGTCAATCGGGGCCCGCCTTCGGGCAGCCCCGTAATTCATGTGCGAGGGGGTCGGCCATGGGGCGCGGCCGAGCGAAGGCCAAGCAAACAAAGGTGGCCAGGGAGCTGAAGTATCACTCCCCCAACACTGATCTTGAGGCCTTGCAGCGCGAGCTTTCCGGCAGGCCAGCCGCTGTCGATGCTGTAGATGACGAGCCTGACGAGTTCGACAGGTACGCGAGTTATGACCCCGACGATGAGGATGACGACGCTTCCTGGGCACAGCGCAAGTAAGAGTAAGTAAGGACCGGGAAACCGCGGTCCGAGCTATCTCGGCCTGTTGTTCCAGTTGAAGAAAGTCGGGATGTTTTCGAAGTGGTTCCAGGCGCAGACGGCGCTGCCGTCAGCGCCTGGCGCTTCGGCTCGTCCGATCCTCGCGTCGTGGGCGACTTTGAGCAGTGGAGTGAGTTCGGCGTGGGCGTCGCGGATGCGCGCGGCCACCCGGTCAAGCTCCTCTGACATGGTCGAGCACTCCCTCCAGTAGGTTGATCTTGCTGTTGCGGCAGTGTTCAGTCTCGGTGCCGTCGAAGCGTCCGTGCTCGAAGTAGCGGTTGGCCGCATGCCCGCCACCACAAAACCCGAAGTAGGGACAGGTGGCGCGGCAGTTCTCCACACCCTGCACAAACTCGGAGATCCACGGCAGGGTCGCGGGGTCGCGCAGCATCGCCGCCAGCGGCGTCGTCAGCACGTTGCCGCTGGCGAAGTCGCCGTAGCGGTCGTGGGTGAACCCGGCCAGCTCGGGCGAGAGAAGCACCACCGAGCCGTCATAGCCGATGGTCGGGATCGGGTCGAGGCGGCGCGGCAGCAGGTCGCCGTCGGTGCGGTCGAGCACCGCGGCAACGTAGCGCAGGGACCACTCGATCTCACGGACATGGATGCTTGGGTCGTCGCGCCAGGCCGATGTCAGCTCGGACCAGAAGGCGCGGACATCGTCGGCGGAGTGGCGGTTGTCGCGCCGGTTGACACCCTCACGTTCTTCGATGTTGATGCCCAGCACCTCGCAGCCGAGGTCAAGGAAGTAGGCGTAGAGGTCCTTGGCCACGCCCGGGCCGGGCTCGCTGACGACGCAGAGAGCGGCGAAAGGCAGGCCATGATGGCGCAGCGTGGTGATTCCCCTGATTATTCTCTGGTACCCGGCAAGCCCGCCCCTGGTTATCCGGAAGCGGTTGTGCTGCTCCGGCCCGTCGACGCTCACACTCACTCGGACCTGGTGTGAGCGGAAGAAGTCGCACCAGGCGTCGTCGATCAGGGTCGCGTTGGTCTGCACGTGGTGCTCGACCTCCGGCGCGAAAGGCGCCATGAGGCGGGCCAGATGCTCGCGCCCGGCCGCCATGGGCTCGCCGCCGTGCCAAACCACCGAGAAGCGTTGCCCAGTCACCCAACGGTTGACGTCGCCGGCGACCGCCTCGGCCACGCGCGGGCTCATCCGGCGATCGGAGGCTCGCAGCGGAAGGTAGCAGTAGGAGCAGTCCAGGTTGCATAGGGTCGTGGGTTGCATGACAACGTAAGAGGGCACGGAGGAAATCCCTCGCATGCCCTCGCTGTTGGCCACCCGACCATTCTCTGGTCAGTCGTCGAGCCAGTCCAGCCTTCGATCGCCACGATTGCGGCGATCGTCGGAATAACCCTGCTGGCCATATGGATCCTGTTGCTGGCCCTGCTGACCGTATTGGTCGGACTGGCCGTAGCCGCCGCCACCGCTCGACTGGCCATAGCCCTGCTGCTGCCCATAACCCGGGTCGTAGCCCTGGGGCGAGCCATAGCCGCCGCCGGACTGGTCGTAACCGCCGCCGGCTCCGCCCGCGTAGGCGGTGGGCTCGTCGTACTGGCCGGCGCCGTAGCCGGGCTGCTGGCCGGCGCCGTAGCCGGGCTGCTGGCCGGCGCCGTAGCCGGGCTGCTGGCCGTAACCGCCACCGTAACCACCTTGGCCGCCATAGCCTCCGCCGCCGCTGGCCTGGCCGCCATACGCGCCGCCGCCGCTGGCCTGGCCGCCATACGCGCCACCGCCGCTGGCCTGGCCGCCATACGCGCCACCGCCACTGGCCTGCGAGCCGTAGCCGCCTCCGCCACTGGCCTGGCCGTAGCCCTGTTGCTGCGGCGCCCAGCCGCCTTGGCCGCCTTGGCCGCCGCCGTACTGCTGGGTCGGCTGGCCGCCGCCGCCGTACTGCTGGGTCGGCTGGCTGCCATAGGGATCCGGGCGGTGCATCATCGTCGGGGCTTCGCTCATGCCCGGCCTTGCCACCATCGTGGGGTCGGCCGGACGGCCGTAGCCGGGGCCGCCATACTGCTGGGTCGGCTGGGGCGGCGGGCGGTAGCCGGGCTGCGGGCCACGCGGCCCGGGACGGCCACGGGCCGGCTGATCGTCCTCGTCCTCTTCCTCATCATCGTCCTTGCGCCGGACCAGGAGCAGGACGATGGCGCCGATGCCAAGGGCGACAAGAACACCGCCGACGATGATCATGATCCAGGTCATGCTGTCAAGACCGTCGTCGGACTTGTTCTCGAGCGCGCCGGCGGCTGGCCCGGGGCTGCCGGAGGCGTCGGTGCTGGGCGCGACCTCCGCGGCGGTCGGCGACGCGGACGCGGCCGGCGTCTGCATGTTCAAGGCGGGCAAAGTCACGCTCTGGCCCGGATTGACCTGGACCGACTTCGGACCGTCCGGGAGGATGTACGGGTCCCGGGTCGCGGTGATGACGATGAGGCCGGGTGCGACCTTCAGGGTCGGGCCGTCGAAGGTATAGGTGCCGGCGGCGTTGGTCTTCTGGCTGAAGGACTTGTTGTTGCCGTCGGTGAGTGTGACGGTCGCCTGCGGGATGCCCTTGCCGGTTGCGATGTCCTTGACCTCGCCCTGCAACCGGCCAGTCGTCTCCTGCTGCTGCTGGGCCGGGTTGATCGCCAAATTGTAGGTGCCACCGACTTGGTTGTTAGTGCCGCCGACCGTGACCTTGACCTGCGCCTGGCCCGGCGAGTTACCCTTGATCTTGACAGATTGGTTCTCGCTCAGGCCTTGGGCATTGAGGTCAACGTCAAAGGAACCACAGTTTTCGTCGCAACTGCCGTTGCCAGTGACGATCACTTGAACGTTGTTGACCTTGGCTGTCCCCGGGTTGTCCTTGAGCTTGAACCGGAAGGTCGACGTTTGCCCGACCGTGATGGTGTTGGGGTTCAGGCTCACGTCCTGCAAAGCCGGGGCGGCAAACGCGGGCGTGGTGACTCCGACCAGTGCACCGAATGAGACCGCGAGAACCACTCCGACGCGCGCCAGCCAGGACCGTCGCTGGGTAGCCACGTCCCACCACCTTCCACAGGAAATACGCCCACGCAACTATGCCTTGAGATGAGGTGTTTACGCGAGCCAGGGGTGGACAAAATACGAGCCAAAGTCACGTCGTATCGTCCTAACGTGTCCTCATCGCCTGATAAGTCCAAAGCCCTCGAGTCTGTGCTCGAAAGCATCGCGGCAGGCGAGTCTCCGCAGCGTCCAGCGTTGCGTGACGCTGTGCGCGCGTTGTTGGCCGAACTGGCGTCGGTCGCGCCTGGCCGTTCGGTGGAGGTACGCGTTCCGCCTTTCGGCGCGATTCAGTGTGTACAAGGTCCGCGACACACTCGAGGTACACCCTCGAACGTGGTCGAGATGGATCCCATCACATTTGTAGAGGTAGCGAGCGGAAGTCTCAGCTGGACGGATGCCCTCAAAAATGGCCGTATCACAGCAAGCGGTATCCGAGCTGACATTTCCGGTCTTTTCCCGATCATGTGACTCTGGCACACTTGGTGAAGCCCGAGCCCGCCAAAATACTCACGTGAAGCGTGCAAGAGGTGGCTCTCTGTCAGCCTCGCAACTCACGTACACTGTCGGTCTACGGCAAACGTCCTGCTCGCGACATACCAGAAGGCAAGGGAGCGACAGCGTGCCCCGAGGCGACGGCCGGTTGAGCCACGAGCTTGACCCCTACCGGCCAGGCCCGCAAGACGCGTGTGGCGTCTTCGGCGTCTGGTCACCCGGCGAGGATGTGGCGAAGCTGACGTATTTCGGCCTATATGCGTTACAGCATCGTGGCCAGGAGGCGGCCGGCATCGCGGTCAGCGACGGGTCGGGCGTAGTCGTCTACAAGGATCTCGGCCTCGTCGCCCAGGTCTTCGACGAGCCGACGCTGGCGAGCCTGCGCGGGCACCTGGCCATCGGCCACACGCGCTACTCCACCACCGGCGGCTCGACGTGGGAGAATTCTCAGCCCACGATCCAGGCGACCCCGGCCGGGTCGACGATTGCCTTGGCACACAACGGAAATCTCGTCAACACCGCCGACCTGGCCCGCAAGGTGGCCGAGCTGGGCTGGTCGGACGTCATGGGCTCGACCAACGACACCACGCTCGTGACCATGCTGCTCGCGGCGAAGCCCGACCTGTCGGTCGAGGCGGCGGCGCTGGAGGTACTGCCGACCCTCAAGGGCGCGTTCAGCTTCGTCTTCATGGACGAGACCACGCTTTACGCCGCACGCGACCCGCATGGCGTCCGCCCCCTGGTCCTCGGGCGCCTGGCCCGCGGCTGGGTGGTGGCCAGCGAGACCGCCGCGCTCGAAACCGTTGGCGCGTCTGTGGTGCGTGAGGTGGAGCCGGGCGAGCTGCTCGCCGTCGACGAGCACGGGCTGCGCTCCTCCCGTTTCGCCAACCCGGAGCCCAAGGGTTGCCTTTTCGAGTACGTCTACTTGGCGCGCCCCGACACCACCATCTCCGGCCGCAACATCTACGCGGCCCGGGTAGAGATCGGCCGCCGGCTCGCTCAGGAGCATTCGGTCGAGGCGGACCTGGTCATCCCGGTGCCCGAGTCCGGGACGCCCGCCGCCATCGGCTATGCCGAGGCATCAGGCATTTCCTACGGCAGCGGGCTGGTCAAGAACGCTTATGTAGGCCGGACCTTCATCCAGCCCTCGCAGAGCATCCGCCAGCTGGGCATCCGGCTCAAGCTCAACCCCTTGCGCGAGAACGTGCGCGGCAAGCGGCTCGTGGTCGTGGACGACTCGATCGTCCGCGGCAACACCCAGCGCGCCATCGTGCGCATGCTGCGCGAAGCGGGCGCGGTGCAGGTGCATGTGCGCATCTCGTCGCCGCCCGTCATCTGGCCCTGTTTCTACGGCATCGACTTCGCCACCCGCGCCGAGCTGATCGCGACCGGCCTCGACAACGAGGGCATCCGGCGTTCGATCGGCGCCGACTCGCTTGGCTACGTGTCGCTTGCCGGCTTGACCGCCGCCACCGAGCAGCCTGTGTCGCGTCTTTGCCGCGCCTGCTTCGACGGCAACTATCCGATCGAGTTGCCCGCGGGCAACCTGATCGGCAAGCACGTGCTTGAGGGGGTCGACCGCCGGGTCGGCTCCGAGGAGGCCGACCAAGCGCTCGATCAAGCGCTGACAGCCAGCCGGTCCTGAGCAGAGACAGCAGTAGTTTCTCGTTGTAAGGGGAGTACCAGTGACCCACGTGACCGAGCGCCCAAGCATTCAGCCGTGGACAGCCGAGGGGACGGGCCGCCGCAAGACGGTGACATACGCCGATGCAGGGGTCTCCATCCACGCCGGGGACAAGGCGGTTGAGCTGCTCAAGGGCAAGGTCCAACGGGCACACCGGCCGGAAGTCCTCGGTGGCCTAGGTGGCTTCTCCGGCCTGTTCCGGCTGGATATAAGCAAGTACAAGCAACCCGTGCTCGCCTCGTCGACCGACGGGGTCGGGACCAAGCTGGTCATCGCCCAGCAGATGAACATCCACGACACGGTCGGCATCGACCTCGTCGCGATGGTCGTCGACGACCTCGTGGCGTGCGGGGCCGAGCCGCTGTTCCTGCTGGACTACATCGCCTGCGGTGAGGTGGTCCCGGATCGCGTCGCCGAGATCGGCGCGGGCATCGCCGACGGCTGCCGCTACGCGGGTTGCGCCCTGCTCGGCGGCGAGACCGCGGAGCACCCGGGCGTAATGCGGCCGGACGAGTATGACCTGTCCGCCAACGGCGTCGGTGTCGTAGAGGAGGACGAGATCCTCGGCCACGAGAAGGTGCAGCCCGGCGACGTCGTCATCGCCATGCGCTCCTCCGGCTTGCACTCCAACGGCTATTCGCTTGTGCGGCACGTGCTTCTGGGCCAGGCCCGGATGCGGCTGGACAGCGTCATCGACGACCTGAGCGATCAGCGCACCCTCGGCGAGGAGCTGCTGACCCCGACCAAGATCTACGCGAAGGACTGCCTGTCGCTGATCATCGAGTGCGAGGTGCACGCGCTGGCTCACGTCACCGGCGGCGGCATCCCCGGCAACCTGGTGCGCGTGCTGCCCAAGCACCTCGACGCGATCGTGAACCGCACCACCTGGCACCCGCAGCCGATCTTCGACCTGATCCAGCGCAAGGGCCGCATCGAGCAGGGCGACATGGAGTCGACGTTCAACATGGGCGTCGGCATGTTCGCCGTGGTCACCTCGACCGATTCCGACCGTGCGCTGGCGCTGCTGACCGGGCGTGGCATCGAGTCCTGGGTGGTGGGTGAGATTGTCGCCGGCACCGGCCAGGTGCACATGCTCGGCTCGTACACACGGGGCTGACTCTGTTCAGGCGAAGCCGTGATTTTGGGCGTCGTCGGAATTGATCGCGGAGCGTTCGATTCCGACGGCTGCCAGGAGACGAGGGCTAAAAGCGTTGCGGACCGGGACCCTCGGCGGCGAGTTCGTCGCCGGGGTTGTAAAGGCTGCACGACTGCAGTGACAGGCAGCCGCAACCGATGCAGCCGGTCAGGTCGTCGCGCAGCTTTTGCAGCATGAGGATCCGGTGGTCAAGCTCTGTGCGCCAGTTACGGCTGAGCCTTGCCCAATCCTGTTTTGTGGGGGTACGCGAGTCGGGCAGCCCGGCCAGCGCCGACCGGATGCGTGCCAGCGGTATGCCGATCTGCTGGGCGATCCGGATGAAGGCGACGCGACGCAACTCGGTGCGGTCATAGCGGCGCTGGTTTCCGCCGGTGCGGGTGGAGCGGATCAGGCCCTGCTGCTCGTAGAAGCGCAACGCGGAGGGCGCCACCCCGCTTCGTACCGACAATTCCCCGATAGTGAGCAGCATAACTATCCTCTTGAGTTCAAGTGCGCTTTAAGTTGCAGGCTACTCCCATGACAGTCGCGGCGGTGGAACCGCTTCTCTTCAGGCTGACGGGGGATGAGAAGCACGCCCCCAGCGCCCACTCGACGCTGGATGTGCTGTGGGTGCTCTATGACCGGGTGCTCAACGTGGGCCCGGACCGGATCGACGACCCGGAAAGGGACCGGTTCCTGCTCTCCAAGGGTCACGGACCGGCCGCCTACTACGCCGTGCTGGCGGCCAAGGGGTTCATTCCCGAGGAGTGGCTCGACGACCTGGCCGGTCCGGACAGCCCGCTCGGGCACCATCCCGACCGGCTGCGCGTGCCCGGGGTGGAGATCAGCACCGGGTCGCTGGGGCACGGTCTGGGGCTGGCGATCGGTACGGCGCTTGGGCTCCGGGCGCAGGGTCTGCTGACGCCGAGGGTCTTGGTGCTGCTGGGCGACGCCGAGCTGGACGAGGGCAGCAATCACGAGGCTATCGCGTTTGCCGGCGCGTCCTATTTGGACTCGCTTACCTCGGTGGTGGTGGACAACGGGTCGACATCGCATCCCTGGCCGCACGGCTTGGCGAGCGCGTTCACGGTGCGCGGGTGGAGCGCGGCGGATGTCGACGGACGCGACCACGAAGCCCTGTATCAGGCACTGACCGAGGCCCACCCGGGACGGCCGCACGCGGTGGTCGCCCACGTCGAACGGAAAGGGAGCTGAGCACCGTGCGCCAAGCGTTCATCGACACCGTGATGAAGATCCTTGACGACGACCCGCGGTCGGCCTTGGTAATCGCCGAGATCTCGGCGGAGCCGATGGCCAAGGCCTTCGCGGACCATCCCGACCGGGCCTTCAACGTGGGCATCAGGGAGCAGTTGATGATCGGGGTGGCCGGCGGCCTGGCCCTGACCGGACTGCGCCCGATAGCCCACAGCTACGCCACTTTCCTGGTCGACCGCGCCTACGAGCAGATCAAGCTGGACCTCGGGCATCAGGGCGCCGGCGCGATCCTGGTCAGCGTGGGCGCCTCGTACGACGGCTCAACGGCCGGGTACACGCACATGTCGCCGATGGATGTGGCGCTGCTCGACACGCTGCCGGGGTGGCGGGTGCACGTGCCCGGCCACCCCGACGAGGTCGCCAAGCTGTTGCGGGAAGCCATGTCCCATGACGAGAAGGTCTACATCAGATTGTCCACAAAGGAGAATTCGAGCGCCCACGAGGATGGGTCGGTCGTCAAGCCCGGCCAGGGACGGACCGTCGTAGCGGTCGGGCCCATGCTCGACCCGGTGCTCTCGGCCACGGAAGGGCTGGATTTCCGTGTGGTGTACACGAATACGCCGCGTCCGCTCCGCGTGGACGGTGGCGCGATCCTGGTGGAGCCGTATCTCGAGGGCACGTCCGCGCATCTGGGCCGGTTCGACAGCATCGGCGTCAAGCGCGTTGACCTTCATAGATACGGCTCGCCCAAGGACCACGCCCGCTGGCACGGTCTGGATCCCGAGTCTCTACGAGCGAGACTTACGGCATTGTGATGGTCTGCTTCCAGGTGACCTGATACATGACGCCCTTGTCGAGCTGTGGACCACCCGGCATCGGGATGATGGTGACCGAGTCGCCAAGGAACACCGACGCACGCCCCACGGCGTACCCGGTGGCGGGATCGAAGATTATCTCCGCCCCGCTGTCCTTGTCGGTCTGCCGGATCGCGACCAGCGGGACACCATCGACGACCAGGTCTCGCACGCTGAGCCCGGTGACCCCGGCCAGCGCCCGCAGCAGTTGGGCGCGCTTGGGAGGGGACAGCGCCATCTCGCAGTAGGCGTAGAACTGGCCCATCGCATCCCAGAGCTGGTGGTCGACGGTCCAGGAGTCGTGCTCCCCCACCGACTTTCGCAGCGACGCCAGTAGCATCTGCCGATCGATGGGCAGCGACGTCAGCCACGCAAAGGTCGGCCGCAAGATACCCTCCTCCGGCGGCAACCATGCCCAGCTCCCGCCAAGCAGGTCGCGCTCACCGTCCCTCAGCTTGACCATCTGGCCCTGACGCGGGTCATACAGCTGCTCGCGATCCTGCGGTTCCAGCTGGCAGGAGGTCGGGCTGCATACCCCGGCCTGCCCATGGGACTCCGTGCGCACCAGAAGTCCGTGCGTGGCAAACACCGGCGGACCGGCCTCGGCCAGATCGGCCATGGAGTTGAGCAGCGCCACCGCCTCCGGCGCCGACGCGACCGGGAACAGCACACCCTGGCCCATGCGATAGACGACAAGGGACGCGGCCACCACGGCCAAGACGGCCAGCCCCGCGACTGCCGGGACGAGGCGCCTTCTGCGAGGCGCTCTCTTGGCTTCCAATTTCGTTATCCTGTACCAGGTCCGGGCGACCGACTCGTCGGTGGGTTCGGCGGCCAGTCTCCGGACGGCTTCGAGGTCGTTCATCAGCTCTCTCCCGTGCTTTCTCCGATGGCAGCGCGGATCCTGGCCCGCGCGCGGTGAAGGGCGGACCGGACAGAGCCGAGCGGGATGCCGAGAGCGGCCGCAACCTCGGCATACTCCAACCCGGCAATCGCGTGCAGCAGCAGAACGTCGCGCTGGCGGCGGCTCAGCGAGGCCAGAGCCCTGGCCACGTCGACGTTCTGCCCCGTTGGCGGGTCCACATCGGACAACTTGGTGGCTGCCACGGCCTTGAGGGCGCGGATCTCGTCGCGGCGGTGCCGCCGCAACAGGTTGGTGCAGATCCCGTAGAGCCATGGCAGCAGGTCGCCACGCGACGCGTCGAAGCGGTGGCGTTGCTCGTATGCCGTGAGGAACGTCTGCGCCACGATGTCCTCGGCGTGGGACTCGCCCACGCGCTGGGTCGCGTAGCGCAGAAGATCACGGGCATGCTTGTCGAACATCGCCCCGAGGTCGGTGACCCCCAAGGTTTCTTCAGGCGCAGCCGTGCTTTGGGGCGTCACCCGGGTTGAGCACGAAGTGTTCAACCCAGACGGCTGCCTTGGGATTTGAGCTTCGGCCGGCGCAGGCATATCGGTACTTGCCCGCAACGGCCGCCCGAGTTCCACGAACTAGGCGAAAAGTTTGGGCAGCGTGCCCGACCAGGCCTCACGCAGCTCGGCCAGCGGCACCTCGAACTGACCCTTCACCTTGAAACTGTTTCCGCCGGTCACCCCGAGCGCGGTAATGGGTACCTCAAAATCCGCGGCCAAAGCCTCGAAGGCCTGGCGATGCCCGAGCGACACCGAGACCAGCACCCGCCCGGCCGACTCGCTGAACAGGGAGACGAACGGGTCGGCGCCCTCGGGCAGGGCGATGCTCACCCCGAAACCCTTGCGCAGAGCCGACTCCGCCAGGGCCTGGGCCAGGCCGCCGTCGGACAGGTCGTGGGCCGAACGGACCACCTGAAGCTCGGCGGCCCGCGCCATCAGGGCGGCGAGCGCCTGCTCCCGCGCGAAGTCCACTTTGGGCGGGCGGCCACCGAGATGCTGGTGCGTCACCCAGGCCCACTCCGAACCGGACAGCTCCGCCTTGGTGTCGCCGAGCAGGAACGCGATGTCGCCATCGTGGTCGAAGCCCATCGGGATGCGCAACGCGACGTCGTCCAGAACACCAAGCACCCCAACGATCGGCGTGGGGTGGATGGCCACCGCGCCGGTCTGGTTGTAGAAGCTGACATTGCCGCCGGTGACCGGGATGCCCAGCTCCAGGCAGCCGTCGGCCAGGCCGCGGACCGCCTCGGCGAACTGCCACATCACCGCCGGGTCCTCCGGCGAGCCGAAGTTGAGGCAGTCCGTTACCGCCACTGGTGTCGCGCCCGTGACCGCCACGTTGCGATAGGCCTCGGCGAGCGCCAGCTTCGCTCCCTCATAGGGGTCGAGGCGGGTGTAGCGCGAGTTGCCGTCCACCGAGATCGCTATGCCCAGGCCCGACTCCTCGTCGATGCGGATGACGCCGGAGTCCTCGGGCTGGGCCAGGATGGTGTTGCCCAGCACATACCGGTCGTACTGCTCGGTCACCCAGGTCTTGTCGCACAGGTTTGGCGAGGCGACCATGGTCAGGAACGTGTCGCGCAGATCCATCGGGCGCGGAAGGGTTTCCGCCCGGTCGGCCTGCAGCAGGATCAGATCCCCCGGCTCGCGCAGCGGCCGGGCATAAATCGGGCCGTCATCGGCGAGGCTGCCCGGCGGGACATCGACAACGGTTTCGCCGTGCCAGGTCACCTTGACCCGGCCGGTCTCCGTGACCTGCCCGATCGGGGTGGCGATGACGCCCCACAGCCCCGCGACGCCCAGCACTGCGTCCAAGTTGGACGGTTCGACGATGAGCAGCATGCGCTCCTGCGACTCGCTGGCCAGTACCTCGTGCGGCTCCATCGAGGGCTCGCGCAGCGGCACCTTCTCCAGCTCGACATCCATGCCGGTGCCGGCGGCCGCCGCCGTCTCGGTCAGCGCGCAGGTCAGCCCGGCGCCGCCCAGATCCTGAACGCCCACAATGAGTTTGGCCTCGTACAGCTCCAGGCACGACTCGACGAGCAGCTTCTCGATGAACGGGTCGCCCACCTGCACGCTGGGCCGCCGCTGCTCCGAGCTGTCGTCGAAGGTCGCGCTGGCCAGCACCGAGACGCCACCGATGCCGTCGCGCCCGGTCTTGGCCCCCAACAGCACGACGATGTTGCCCGGCCCGGCGGCCGCCTTGTTCTGCAGCCGCTCGACGGGCATCACGCCGACGCAAAGCGCGTTGACGAGTGGATTGCCTTGGTACGACGGGTCAAAGACCACCTCGCCGCCGATGTTCGGCAGGCCCAGGCAGTTGCCGTAACCGCCGATCCCGCCCACGACACCGGGCAGCACGCGGCGGGTGTCGGGGTGGTCGGCCGCGCCGAAGCGCAGCGGATCCATGACCGCCACCGGGCGGGCGCCCATCGCGAGGATGTCGCGCACGATCCCGCCCACGCCGGTCGCCGCGCCCTGATGAGGCTCCACAAAGGACGGATGGTTGTGCGACTCCACCTTGAAGGTCACGGCGAGCTTCTCGCTGACCGCGACGACACCGGCGTTCTCGCCGATCCCGGCCAGCATCCGGTCGGACTCGGGCGCCTTGGCGCCGAAGTGCTTGAGGTGAATCTTGCTCGACTTGTAGGAGCAGTGCTCGCTCCACATGATCGAGTACATGGCCAGCTCGGACTGGGTCGGCCGGCGGCCCAGGATCTGGCGGATGCGCTGGTACTCATCCTCCTTGAGCCCCAGCTCGGCGAAGGGCTGAAGCTCGTCCGGTGTCGACTCAGCGCGCTCGACCGTATCTATGCTCATGCCTGCTCCTCGGCGTCGTCCTTAAGCCCAAGCAGGCTGGGTTTCTGATGTGCCGCATTGCTTTCGCCCTCGGCCGCGGGTGGGATCTCGGGCCACGCCACGGCGGCCGGGACCTCCGGACGGATGGAGGCGGCCGGGACTTCGGGCCGGATCGCCGACGCGGGAACCGGCACCTCCGGACGGATCGACGAGGCCGGCACCGGCACCTCCGGACGGATCGCCGAGGCCGGCACCGGCACCTCCGGACGGATCGCCGACGCGGGAACCTCGGGACGGATCGTCTCCTCCCCGGCCTGGGGCTGAACCCTCGACTCGGGTGGCACTTCGCGGGCGTTGGCTCCGGCCGGTACAAAGGAAATCTCCACCGAGCCCGCGACGGGCATCTCCACCGGCTCGGCCGCGTGCGCCGGCGATCCCACAGCCGATCCGCCGGCGAGGTGGTTGAGCACCGAGGTGAAAAAGCCCAGTCCGTCCAGGGACGGCCCGGTCAGCGCCTCCACCGCGTGCTCCGGGTGCGGCATGATCCCGACGACGTTGCCTGCCTCGTTACGGATCGCCGCGATGTCGCGCATGGAACCGTTCGGGTTGCCCTGGATGTATCGCGCCACGATCTGGCCGTTGGCCTCAAGCTCGTCGAGGGTCCGCTCGTCGGCGACGAAGCAGCCTTCCCCGTTCTTCACCGGGATCAACAACTCCTGCCCGCTCTCGTAGGAGACAGTCCAGGACGAGCGGACGTCCTCCATGCACAGCCTCTGGTCGCGGTTGCGGAAGTGAAGGTGCTGGTTGCGGGTGAGCGCACCGGGCAGCATGTGCGCCTCGCACAGAATCTGGAAGCCGTTGCAGATCCCGAGTATCGGCATGCCGTCCGCGGCCGCCTTCTTGATCGACTCCATCACCGGGGCGAACCGGGCGATGGCGCCGCAGCGCAGGTAGTCACCGTAGGAGAAGCCACCGGGAAGGACGATCGCGTCCACGCCATGCAGGTCCGGGTCGGCGTGCCAGAGCCGCACCGCTTCCGCCCCGGCGATGCGGGCGGCTCGGGCGGCGTCGCCGTCGTCGAGAGATCCGGGGAAGGTTACGACACCGATCTTCACGACTCCACCCTGACGTGATAGTCCTCGATCACCGGGTTGGCCAGGAGCTTGTTAGCGATCTCGCGAGCCCGCTCGACGTCGGCCTCACCTTCAAACTCGATCTCGACGCGCCGGCCGATCCGCACCGAGGCGACGTCACTGACGCCTAGGCGGGGTAGAGCATTCGCGACGGCCTGGCCCTGAGGGTCAAGGATCTCGGGCTTGAGCATGACATCCACCACGACGCGAGCCACGGGTTCTCCTCAGCTGAAGTCTCGGGCGTGCGCTGCCAGCGTACCGATAGGCAGGCAGGCCTCCCTAGCAGGACATCAAGTGGTTGAGACGAGCGTCACCACGGAGAGGACACCGCAAACGCCCGCCCCGATCCAGCGGATAATCGACAAACGGACACGCTGCAACAGCCAGCGCCCGAGCAGCACGGCCAGGCCGGACACCGTGGCCAGCGCGAGCAGGCCGCCGATGCCGGTGGCGACGGGGTTGCGGCCGGCGGCGACCAGGCCGGCGATGACCAGCTGGGACAGATCACCCCACTCCGCGGTGAACAGCACCAGGAAGCCGGCGCCGAACGCGCGCCAGCCCTTCTTGGGCTCGCGCGCCTTCGCCTCGTACTCCTGCTCCTGCTCCTTCTCCTCAAGATCGGCCTTGCGGGCGGCCCGCGCCAGCACGATCGCACCGATGGCGAACAGCGCCGCCGCCGCGAACTGGACCGGCCGCGTGGGCAGGCGCGACAGCAGGCTCCCGGCGACGACGGCGATCACGACCTGGATAGCGAACGCGAGCACCACCCCGAGCCAGGTCGGGAGCGGAGGGTACCGCGTGGACAGCACCAGGGTGGCGACGAAAGTCTTGTCCGGCAGCTCGACCGGGAAGATAGCGATGAACGCCACCGCGAGCTCGAGCAGGAACTCCACCTGGCTAACCTAACCTGATGACCACCCTTCAATATCAAGACCCTGCTGCTCGGCTGATGTGCCTCTGATGCCCCGCACAGTCACACTCAAGCTGGTCGACGCCGGCGGTGCGCTGCTGGGCGCGCTGCCACCGTTTGAAGTGGACCTGCCGTGGTGGATGGAGGCCGCCGACATCGTCGCTGCCGCGCGCCGGCTCCACGGGGTTGAGGTGGCCGTCCTTCGTATCCTCGGCACCGAGCCCGGCCTGACCCACGGCGGGAAGGTCAGCTACCTGGCCGAGCTCGTGTCCGGAACGGCCGCGCTCATACCCTCTACTTTGGACACTGCCGATCACCCGCTCCGCCCGGACTACGCCAGGCCGGGCGGCCCCGCCCGCAGCCTCGCCTGGGCCGCCTCGGTCCTCGACGACCCGATCCAAACGGTTGAGCAGCAACGGACTTGGAACCTGTCCGCAATCTGGCGCCTCACCACCGCCCGCGGCGACGTGATGTGGCTCAAGCAGGTGCCGCGCTTCTTCTTCCATGAGGCGGCGGTGCTGTCCTACTTGGACCACCTCGCCCTGCACGCCTTCGACGACGCGGGCCGCATGCTGATGGGTAACATCCCGGGTAGCGATCTCTATGACGCTCCGTACCCGGTCCGCGAAGAGATCGCTCGCGACATGGTGAAGATCCAACTCAAGGCCGCCAACGACCTCGGCACATTGCTCCGCCTTGGCGTCCCCGACCGGCGCGGCCGCAACCTCGCCGGCCGCCTGCGCGGCTTGCTCGACGAACCATGGATCCTCGATCGCCTCAACGCCGCCTCCGCCGGCGGCCTGCCCGACACCCTGGTCCACGGCGACCTTCACCCGGGCAACGTCTGCGGGACACCCACCGAGCGGACCATCATCGACTGGGGCGACTCCTTCATAGGCCACCCGGCCTTCGACATCATCCGCCTCGCGGAGCGCCTTTCCGAACCCGAAACCGTTCGCCTGTATGCCTTCTGGGCCGACCTCTGGCGGGCGGCCATCCCGGACTGCGACCCCCTGGGCGCCGTCGAAGCCATCCGCCCGGTGGCCGCACTGCGAAACGCCATGGTCTACGCGGACTTCCTGGCCAATATCGAACCCAGCGAGCACCCCTACCACGCCCAAGACGTTGATTACTGGCTGGCCCGGGCCAGAGCGGGCGAAAGCCGCTAGGCGAACCCTTACTGTCTGCTAGAGGATCGCGCCCGGGGTATAGGCGGCGGCCTCCGGATACTGCGCCACCAGCTTCTCGATCTCGGCGACCACCGCCGCGACCTGGGCGCGGGCGGCGCCGGTGAAGGCGGACCGGTCCGCCACCAGGGCGTCGATCTCGGCCCGGCTCAGGCCCAGCCGCGGGTCACCGGCCAGCCGGTCGAACAGGTCGTTGTCGGCCTGGCCCCGCTCGCGCATGGCCAGCGCGATCCCGACCGCGTGCTCCTTGATCGCCTCGTGTGCGGCCTCCCGGCCCACCCCCTTCTTCACCGCCCCCACCAGGATCTTGGTCGTGGCCAGGAACGGCAGGTACCGATCCAGCTCCCGGTTGATCACCGCCGGGTAGGCGCCGAACTCGTCGAGCACCGTCAGGAACGTCTGGAACAGACCATCCAGCGCGAAAAACGCGTCGGGCAGGGCCACGCGCCGCACCACCGAGCACGATACGTCGCCCTCGTTCCACTGATCGCCCGCGAGCTCGCCGACCATGCTGACGTAGCCGCGCACCACCACCGCAAGCCCGTTGATCCGCTCGCTGGAGCGCGTGTTCATCTTGTGCGGCATCGCCGACGATCCGACCTGGCCGGGTTTGAAGCCCTCGGTCACCAGCTCCTGCCCGACCATCAGGCGGATCGTCGTGGCCAGGCTGGACGGCCCGGCGGCGACCTGCGCCAGCGCGGTCACGACGTCGTAGTCGAGCGAGCGCGGATAGACCTGACCCACCGAGTCGAGGACGCGCGCGAACCCGAGATGCGCCGCCACCCGCCGTTCCAGCTCGGTCACCTTGGCGGCATCGCCATCGAAAAGGTCAAGCTGGTCGGCGGCGGTGCCCACCGGCCCCTTGATGCCACGCAAGGGATAGCCATCTATCAAATTCTTTATTCTCTGGTACCCGTGAAGCAGCTCCTCGGCGGCGGAAGCGAAACGCTTCCCGAGTGTGGTCGCCTGGGCGGGCACGTTGTGCGAGCGCCCGGCCGTGATGGTGGCCTCGTGCTGGACGGCCAGCGCGGCGAGCCGGGCCAGCGCGGCCACGATCCTGTCCCGGATGATCAACAGGGAGTCCCTGATCTGCAGCTGCTCGACGTTCTCCGTCAGGTCGCGCGAGGTCATGCCCTTGTGGATGTGCTCGTGCCCGGCGAGCGCGCTGAACTCCTCGATGCGCGCCTTGACGTCGTGCCGGGTGACCCGCTCGCGCGCGGCGATCGACTCGAGGTCCACCCGGTCCAGCACGGACTCATAGGCTTCGATGACACCGTCGGGCACCGTGACGCCGAGGTCCTTTTGCGCCCGCAGCACGGCCAGCCAGAGCCGCCTCTCGGCCCGGATCTTCTCCTCGGGCGACCAGATCCTGACCATCTCGGCGGAGGCGTAGCGGGAGGCGAGCACATTGGGGATCACGGGATCCATTCTTTCACCCGTGCGATGACGTCCACTCCAGCAACTCGTCGGCCGACCAGGTGTTGACCACCCGGTCCGGGTCGAGGCCGGCCGCCTCGGCCCGCTCGCACCCGTTCTTGAGCCACTCCAGCTGCGCCACGGCGTGCGCGTCGGAGTCGATGGACAACAGCAAGCCGTCGAGCTGGACCGCCTTGCGCAGCAGGTTAGACGGCGGGTCGAGCCGATCGGGCCGGGAATTGATCTCGACTGCCTTGTTGTGCCGCCGCGCCACCTCGAAGACGGCGTTGGCGTCGAAGCTGCTCGGGGGCCGGCGGCGTGACGCGGCATGCGAGGCGTCGGTCGCCACCGGGAGCTTGCGGCCGGTGCAGTGGCCCAGGATGTCCAGGTGCGGGTTGGCCAAGGCCTTGACCATGCGCCGGGTCATGACGCCCTTATCCATCCGCATCTCGCTGTGCACGGAACCGACGACCACGTCGAGCATTGCCAGCACCTCCTCGTCGTGGTCGAGCGACCCGTCGGCGAGGATGTCCACCTCGACCCCGGTCAGCACCCGGAAACCGGTCTCCGCCAACGACTCGTTGATGCCCTCGATCAGCTCGAGTTGCTGCCGCAGGCGCTCCACCGACAGTCCATTCGCGACCCTCAGCCGGGGCGAGTGGTCGGTGATCACCACATAGTCGTGCCCCGCCTCGGCCGCGGCCCTGACCATCTCGTGCAGCGAGTCCCCACCGTCGGACCAGTCGGTGTGGACATGGCAGTCGCCCCGCAGCGCTTCCCTCATGCGGCCCATTGTCTCTGGCCGGTGTGACGGCGGCGAAGTCGGCAATGTCGGGGCTCAAGACGGGCTGAACAGCGCGAACCGCTCCCGGCTCACGGAATCGATAGGGCCAAGGCAGTGGCGGTCAAGGCGATCCAGCGCGGCCTGCCCTGCCCAACGAGCCCATCGCTCGACGGTCGTGATTGTGGAAGGCTGCGAGCGTGAACATCGCGGTGATAGGTCTGGGCCTGATCGGTGGTTCGCTTCTCCAGGGCCTGGCCGCGAGTGGGCGGCATCGATTGCTGGCCTTCGACGCCGATCCCGCGGTGCGGGCGACCGCACGCGACGCGGCCGCGCGGGGCAGGGCGGGGCATCGCTGGCAGGTCACCGCGACGATCCGCGACGCAGCGGCCCGGGCCGACCTGGTCGTGCTCGCGGTGCCGCTCAGCGCGATCGACAACGCGCTCGATGCCCTCGTCGCCGGCGGGTTCAGCGGCCTGATGACCGATGTGACCTCGGTGAAGGGCATGGTCAAGAACGCGGTCGTCGACCGGCTCAGCCGCGCGGCGACGCCAGTGGCCGGGTTCGTCGGCGGTCATCCCATGACGGGCCGGGAGGTCTCGGGGTTCGGCGCCTCGGATCCCAGTCTTTTCACCGGTTGCGCGTGGGTGCTGTGCCTCGACGACCGGGTCCAACTCGACGACTGGTTGACCGTCGCGGAGCTCGTGATCGAGCTGGGCGCCCGGGTGGTACCCGTGACGACCGAGGACCACGACCACGCGACCGCGATCGTCAGCCACGTGCCGCACCTGGCGGCCAGCGCGCTCGCCGCCGGCGCCGCCGACGATCTGCTCGCGCTGACCCTTGCCGCCGGATCCTTCCGCGATGGCACCAGGGTCGCGGCCAACCGCCCCGACCTCGTCGCCGCGATGTGCGGCGGCAACGTCACCGCGGTCCGGGCGGCGCTGGACGCCTTGCGCGACCGCCTCGACGAGGCGGCCCGCTGCCTGGAGCAGCGCGATCCGACGAAGGCGATCCGGGACTGGGCATTGGAGGGCCACGAGGTGAGGGCGGCCTGGCCGCCGGATCCGGGACGGCCGCAGGAGATCCCGGTCGACGCGGAAACCCTGCTGCGCCTGGGCCGGGCGGGCGGTTGGATCACGACCGTGGCCCCGGACCGGCGTACCGTCACGGGCTTTCTGCCGGTTAGACAAACATGACCAGACCGACTTTGAGGGAGCCGCATCCGGTTCGGGCCGGAGCCGTGCTTTGCGGCGCGCTCGCCGGCGCGGCCTGGCTGCTTACGTTCGCGCTACTTAGTGTCACGCTCCGTGGCTATCTGTCATGGACGTTACTCGGAGGAGGCCTCGCCTGGTTTGCGGCCCTTATGCTCTCCAGGAGAGGGGACCGTGGGGTGGCGGTCGGCCTAGCTGCCGCGACAGGGGTAGCCTGGACCGTCGCCACGCTGTCGGTCCTGGCCGAGTGGGTCAGGCTCGGGGTCTGGCCGGTATGAAGGACCATCCACGCAGATTACGATGAGTATTAACGGTCGTTGTCAGATCAGGACAGTGAAACATCGACGCTTGGGGGAGTCACGTGTCCTTGGTTAGCTCTGCGCATTTCGCCGCGGCCGCGGTGCGGGCCAAGTCAGGGTGGTCGGCCGCGGAGCTCGACCTCGACGGGCTGGCCGACATCGACGAGGTCGCCGACCAGCTTCGCGACGTCGACCCCGACGCTTCGGTGTCGCTGCTCTTCGTGGAGGCCGACGACACCTATCTGGTGGTGCTGCGCCTCGACGAGGGCGAGGACCTGAGGGTCTTCGGCTCCGACTCGGTCTTCGCCGAGGAGTCACGGCTGGGCGCCCTGCTGCTCAGCGACGTCGAGTCGCCGGCGCTCGAGATCGACCTCGACGACCCTGCGGTCGATAGTGATATTGATGACGATAGCGAGGACAAGCCGGCCGCCGATCCCACCGCCGACCCGGTCGGCGACGCGGATCTGCTCTCCGACCTCGGCGTCTCCGCCCACAAACTGCTGCAGCTGTGCGCGACCGACGGCATGCTGCCTTCCGACATCACCGCCGAGCTGTGCCAGATGATCGGGTGCGGGGACGAGGTCGAAGAGCTGCGTGAGTCGTAACCACGCGGCTTTGATGCGGCGCGCACTCGAAGTGGCCGCCGCGTCAGAGGACGATGTGCCGGTCGGCGCGGTCATCTTCGACCCGGAGGGCAAGGAGATCGCCACGGGGCACAACGAACGCGAGGCCGCGCACGACCCGACCGCGCACGCGGAGATCGTGGCGCTGCGCCGGGCGGGTCTGGCCCTCGGCACCTGGCGTCTTGACGGCTGCACGCTGGTGGTCACGGTGGAGCCGTGCACCATGTGCGCGGGGGCGATCGTGCTAGCCCGCGTCGCGACTGTCGTGTTTGGAGCGTGGGAGCCCAAGACCGGCGCGGCCGGTTCGCTGTGGGACGTGCTGCGCGACCGGCGCCTCAACCACCGGCCCGAGGTCTACGGCGGGGTGATGGCGGACGAGTGCGCGGATCTTATGCGGCGATTCTTCCGCTGAGGTGCGGCTTGCCATTGCGGGCGTTGAAGACCGCGAGCTCCCCTTGGGAGTGGATGAAGCCCACCTTGGACGGGAGCGGGATCGGCAGCTTGAACGCCACGTCGATGGTGAAGGCCTCCGGCAGGCGGCCCTCGAGCGCGGCCAGGCAGCGAGCCTTGGTCCACATGCCGTGCGCGATCGGCCTCGGGAAACCGAACAGCCGAGCGCCCAGCCGTGAGGTGTGGATCGGGTTGTGGTCGCCCGACACCCGGGCGTAGGCCGGGCCGACCTGCCCGCCGACGCGCCAGATCGCTTGCGGCACAGGACCTTTCTCCTCGCCTCGGGGCTCCTTGGGCCCGGCCTTCTCGCGGCGGAGATAGGTGGAGGTGTCGCGCCAGACCTCCTCGCCGTCGCACTCGGCGGTGGTGACAAGGTCGAACTGGCGGCCACGCGGATGCTCCCGCAGATCGGTGGCGCGGACGTGCATCGTGAAGCGGTCGGTGGCGGTCAGCCGCCGGCGCTGCTCGATCCGGTTGGCGACGTGCACCAAGCCGATGACGGGGAACGGGAAGTCCGACCGCGTCATGACGGCCATCGCCAGGTCGAAAGCCAGGACGTGGGGGTAGGTGGCGGGAAGCAGCTCGCTTTTCCTGAAAAGGCAGACTTCCTGGTACCAAATCAAATGTTCAAGACTCACCTCAAGCACCTTGCTCGACGTCCCGGCCGGCAGCGTCCCGGGCCGCGGTCGCGGGACCGCGCTCAGCGCCGCGCGCAGCAGCATGGTGATCACGCTCCCAGCAGCATCTGGCCGCAGACCCGCACCACGTTGCCCGTCACCGTGGACGATCCGGGCGAGGCGAACCAGGCGATGGTCTCGGCGACGTCGATCGGCAGGCCGCCCTGGGACATGCTGTTCATCCGGCGCCCGGCCTCGCGCACGAACAGGGGCATCTTGGCGGTCATCGCGGTCTCGATGAAACCGGGCGCCACCCCGTTGACGGTGATTCCCTTGCCCGCCAACGACTGTGACAGCTCGCGCACCCAGCCGATGATGCCCGCCTTGCTGGTGGCGTAGTTGGTCTGGCCGCGGTTGCCGGCGATGCCCGCGATGGAGGCGACGCCGATGACCCGGCCGCCGTCGGGGATGAGGTTGTCGTCTAGCAGCCTGCGGGTCACGTGGACCGGCGCCAGGAGGTTGACCTTCAGGACCGAGTCCCACCGGTCCATCTCCATGTTGGCAAGCGTCTTGTCGCGGGTGATCCCGGCGTTGTGCACGACGATGTCGACGTGCCCGCGCCGCCCTTTGATCTGCTGCGCCAGCCTCTCGGGTGCGTTCTCACCGGTGAGGTCGAGCTGGAGCGCCTCGCCGCGCACCTTGTTGGCCACCTTGGCCAGGTCGTGCCCGGCGGCCGGGACGTCGAGGCAGATGACGTGGGCACCGTCGCGGGCGAGCACTTGGGCGATCTCGGCGCCGATGCCCCGGGCCGCGCCGGTCACCAGGGCCACGCTGCCGTCCACCCCGGTTGCCGGCGCCCCGGCCCCGACCACGATCGTCTGGCCGCTGACGTAGGCGGATTTGGCGCTGAGCAGGAACTCCAAAGTGGAGCGGGCGCCCTCGACGGTGGCGCCGGGCGCGAGCCGGACCAACTGGGCGGTGGTGCCCCGGCCGAACTCCTTGCCCACGCTGCGCACGAAACCGTCGAGCGCCTGCTGCGCGGCGTTGACCGCCGTGGTGCCGACAAGGATCACGCGCCCGCTCGGGGTCAGCGACCGGGCCACGGGGTGGAAGAAGTCGTAGAGCTCGCGCAGGCTCTCCGGCGTGTCGAGGCCGGTCGCGTCGAACACCAGGGCGTGGTAACGCTCCGCCTCCTGCGGTTTGAGCAAGTCGCTCAGTTGTTCGAAGTGGGGCGCGGAGTCCGGGCCAAGCAGGATCGGCCCGGGCGTCAGCGGATCGCCCGGCCGCCACCGCACCAGGCGCGGCGGATCCGGCAGCCCGAGCCGCTTCACCAGCGGCCTTCCCAGTCCAGACCTCGCGAAACTTGTGTACCGGTCTCCCATGGGGTACACCTTACTCGTGAGTAAGGACATTCGCCGCGTGGCCGTGCTCGGTGGCAACCGGATCCCGTTCGCTCGCTCCGGCGGCCGCTACGCCCGCGCCTCCAACCAGGACATGCTGACCGCCACCCTGGACGGGCTGATCGCCCGGTTCGGGTTGTCCGGCCGGCGCCTGGGTGAGGTGGCGGCCGGGGCGGTGCTCAAGCACTCGCGCGACTTCAACCTCACCCGCGAATCGGTGCTGGGCAGCGGCCTCGACGCGGCGACACCCGCGGTCGACTTGCAGCAGGCGTGTGGCACCGGACTCCAGGCGATCACCTACGTCGCCAACAAGATCGCCCTCGGGCAGATCGAGTCCGGCATCGGGGGTGGTGTCGACACAACCTCCGACGCGCCGCTGGCGCTCAACGAGGAGCTGCGCCAGACCCTGATGCGCATCCGCGCCGCACGCACCACCGGTGGCAGGCTCAAGGCGGCCCTCGCGCTGCGGCCGACGCAGCCGTTCAAGCCCGAGATCCCGCGCAACGCCGAGCCCCGGACCGGGATGTCGATGGGCGAGCACGCGGCGATCACCGCGGCGGGATGGGAGATCAGCCGGGAGGCCCAGGATGAGCTGGCCCTCGACTCGCACCGCAAGATGGCCGCGGCTTATGAGCGTGGGTTCTTCGACGACCTGGTGACGCCCTATCTCGGCCTCACCCGCGACCAGAACCTGCGCCCCGACACCAGCCTGGAGAAGCTGGCTTCGCTGAAGCCGGTCTATGGGACCACGATGACCGCCGGCAACTCGACGCCGCTGACCGATGGGGCCGCGTTGGTGTTGCTGTCCAATGAGGAGTGGGCCGGTTCGCACACCCTGCCGGTGCAGGCTTGGTTCGTGGACGCCGAGACGGCCGCGGTCGACTTCGTGCACGGCGAACCCAAGCCTGAGGGCTTGTTGACGGCCCCGGTCCATGCGTTGCCGAGGTTGTTGGACCGCAACGGTTTGAAGCTTCAGGACTTCGACTTCTACGAGATACACGAGGCGTTCGCGTCGCAAGTGCTCGCCACGCTGGCGGCCTGGGAGGCGAATGGCTTGGGCACCATCGACATGGCCCGGCTGAACGTCAACGGTTCCTCGCTCGCGGCCGGTCATCCGTTCGCGGCGACCGGTGGACGGATCGTGGCCACGGCCGCGAAACTGTTGGTGGAGAAGGGAAGCGGGCGTGCCCTCATCTCCATCTGCGCGGCCGGAGGCCAGGGAGTGGTGGCGATACTGGAGCGCTAGTCAATGGAGCCGGGCGGCGCCAACCATAGTGTGTCCTGCCCGGTTGCCCGCGCCACCGGTTCGAAGTCGCGGTCGTAGTGAAGCAGCGTCCGCCCGGTCAACTCGGCGGTCGCCGCGACGAGCAGATCGATCGCGCCTGGGCCGCGATGCTGCCCTTTCTCGGTCAGCATCTCCTGAACCTGCCTCGCCCGGTCAAAAACCCGGTCGGGCATTAGCACCGAGGTGTAGGACGTCTCCAGCAGTTGCTGGATCCTTTGGCGGTCCTCAATGGAACGGGCGCTGAGCAGAAGTTCTAGCTCAGTCACCGCGCAGACTCCCAGGACTCCCGCTGCCGATCTGGGTTTCCATTCGGCTTTAAGCGAGGGGTCTCGGTGAATCCGCGCCAACGAGCTGGTGTCGAGGAGGAACATCTCAGTCGATTTGGTATTCACGTCGGGGACGATAACTCTTTTTGTCGAGTAATTCGTCGAAGTATCCGGCCTCTCCCAATTTGCTCAGTTCATCGAAGGCGTCGGCGCGTCGCCGAAGGGCGGCCGACTCGCGCAGCGCGGTGTTGATCGTGTCTCTCTTCGTCTTCGTGCCAAAGACTTCGGCCGCCTCGGCGAGCGCCTCGTCATCGACATCGACCAGAATCTTTGTCATGCCGGCCTCCTCGTATATACGGACAGCGACCCGAGTATATACAGCGTCACCGCTTCCAAGCCAGCACCGCGGTGACGGTGGTGCCCAGGACGCTTGAGTCGATCTGCAGGCGGGTGCTGAGCATCCGTACCATCCACAGCCCTCGCGCGGCCGCCGGATCCCCGATGGCCGGCGCCTGCCAGCCGGCCAGGAATGGGAGCGGCATGCCGGGTCCGCGGTCAATAGCCTGGCAATGAATGGCGCTCGGCCGGTGCGTGAGGATCAGCCTACCGTCTCCCCGCGCGTGCACGATCATGTTGGCCGCCAGCTCGGAGACGATGGCCTGGACAGCGTCCACGATCGGCTCCCCGAGGCGCCAGATCGCGGCCTGGAGCGCGACGGCTTGCCGGATCCGGCTGAGGCTTCCCACCGTGAACGGGCCGTCGATCCGAAGAGTGCGGCCATCAGAAACCGCTGTCGCCAAGAGGCCCTTCCCGGGCCGCTGGCCATCTTCCCGATGCGCGGACACGGCTTCGCTTACCCCGCCAGACCATCACGTGAACCATACCCGCCATCATAGATGACTTTGTATATCGATGGCCTGGTAGCCTTCTGCCAACGGAGGCATCAGACGATGTTGCGCATCCAGTTCAGCGGTCCGGATTTGGGCCGGCTCCGGTTGGCGCCCGACGCCGACCCACTGTGGGAAGCCGTGCTGAGCCAGCATGTTCTCCACGACGGCACCTCCCACCCGAGGTTCGCTTCGTGGCGCGGCAAGGCACTGGCCCGGGTGACACCTCAAATGCGGGCTCTTATGCGCCTTGCGCCCCCTCGCGGGTACACCGCGGATTTCCTGACCCCGACACACGGGCACGGCAACCTGGAGGCGGGCCTGGATCTGGTGCGTACCAAGCCAACCCACCTGCTACGGGCGGACCTCGATCTGGTGGCCGAACAGAGCGGCCTGTCCACCTGGATCAGGCGCCTGGCCGACGGCGACAAGCAGGCCCTGCGGACCCTCATAGGCACGATGCGGTGCTACTTCGACGCGACCATCGCAACCTTCTGGGATCTGATCCGCAACGAGGTGGCGGCGGAGCGCGCGGTGCGGGCGCGGATTCTGGCCGATCGGGGCGCGGAGTGGATGCTGGCGACGCTGCATCCCACGGTGCGGTGGGAACCGCCTGTGCTGCATGTGGTTTACCCTCACGACCGGGACATCCACCTCGACGGCCGCGGCCTGACGCTGCTGCCGTCCTTCTTCTGCCGGCGCGCCCCGATCACCCTGCGCGTCTTCGACGGTGAGCCGATTCTCGCGTACCCCATAGACCCGGCCTATCGCCCGATGGCGCTTGACCATCCGGAGCAGCGTCCGGAGATTGTCGCGCTGCTGGGCCAGACCCGTGCCTCGGTCCTGCGGGCGGTGTACCGATCGCCATATGGCTGCAGCACCGGGGAGCTGGCGCGGCGGCTTGGGATCTCGCTGTCGAGCGCGAGCGAGCACGCGATGACGTTGCGCCGGGCGGGCTTGGTGGCCAGCCGCGCCTCGGGCAAGCAGATCATCCACACGATCAGCGCGCTGGGCCGGGCGCTCCTCGAGGTCTGAAAATTAGTAACGAATCTTGAGATCTCGCCGAAACATATAGACATAGAAAGTCGTCCTTGCTTATGCTGCCGCGATGAGGACCTACCCCATCCGCCTGCCCCGCCGGTTGTTACTGAGCCTGCCGGCGGTCGTGGCCGCCGCCGTCACCGTCGGCGTCCGGCCGGCAAAAGCCAAAGCGGAAGCCGCCCCACCGGAATGCGCCGCCGACCTCCTCGGAGGCCAGTGATGGCGACCATTCCCTGGCTAGTTGACGTCCTGCGCGGCGCCGGAGTGCCGATCGTCATCGAAGGCGACTGGCTCCACCGCATGCGCCCCGGCGATTTCGCCCCGATCGGCGTGCTGTGGCACCACACCGCCGCCACCTCCAGCGCCAGCAACCCGGCGCCGGCGCTCAATGTCTGCATCAACGGCCGCTCCGACCTGGCCGGCCCGCTTTGCCAGGCGCTCGTCGACTACAACGGCGTGTTCCACGTCATCTCGGCCGGGCGCTGCAACCACGCCGGCGAGGCCCGCGCCAGCGGCCCCATCCCGGCCGGCGACGGCAACACCATGCTCATCGGCTGGGAGATCGACTACAACGGCGTCAGCCAGTCGATGACCGCCGCCCAGTACAACAACTCGCTCAAGGCCACGGCCGCTGTCCTGCGCCAGCTCGGCCGCGACGCCAGCTACGCGCGGGGCCACCGCGAGACCAGTGTCACCGGAAAGATCGACCCATCGTTCATCGATCTCGATGTGATGCGCGCCGATGTCGCGCGGCTGATGAACCCGCCGCCGAGCTGGACGTTCACCGTCGACAACGCCAACGCGGGCCGCTTCACGGCCAGCGCCAACTGGGGTACCTCCTCGTACTCCACGCAGCGGTTCGGCGCCGACTACCGGTTCGCGAACCCTGTCGCCGCAAGCGATCCCGCGTGGTACAAGTTCCCGATCCCGGAGAACGGCAACTACCGGGTCGAGGCCTGGTGGCCCGCGTTGCCGGGATACAACAACGACACCCCGTATGTCATCGTGACCCCCTCCGGCAACCAGTCGGTCCACGTCAACCAGCAAGCCAACGGCGGAAGCTGGCGCGTGCTGGGCACTTTCGCCCTGAGCGCCGGGGACGACAACAAGGTCGGCGTCAGCCGGTGGACCAGCGGGGTCGGCTACGTCATCGCCGACGCCGTCCGCATCACCCGGGTCTGAGGCGTGGCCGTGAAACGGTTGGCTCTCCTCGCGATTTGCGGCCTGCTGGTCCTGCCGGCCTCGCCGGCCCGGGCAGCGGGCTCCAAGCGATGAACACGCCGTGGTCGACCACCGGACCCCGCACGGCGATCCCGGCCGACGGCGGCTGCACCGAGGTGCGTGAAGGCCCGGTCGGCCTGCGCGGTCCAGGACGGCTGTTCCTGGTCTACTCCTCCTGCGACACCGGCAAGCCCGACTACCAGCTGTGGATGAAGTCGATCGCGGACGGTGCCGACCCGATGGTCGCCGCCAGCTGGCGGCAGCATCCCGGCCCGGTGTTCTGGCGCAACGACGCCGCGGGCGTGTTCGGGCCGGGGCACAACGGGTTCTTCAAGTCGCCCGACGGCCTGGAGGACTGGATCGTCTACCACGGCAAGACCACCTCGGCCTACACCTATGCCGGGCGCACCACCCGCACCCAGCGGATCTCGTGGAACGCCGACGGCACACCGAATTTCGGGCGCCCGTACGGCTTGGGCACCGCGCTCACGCCGCCCTCGGGTGACCCGGCCAACCCGCTCGCCTGGACGTCCACTGTGGACAACGCGAGCGTGGATCGCTTCACCGCCAGCGCCAACTGGGGTACCTCGTCCTACTCGGCGCAGCGGTTCGGTGCCGACTATCGCTTCGCCAACCCGGTCAGCGCCAGCGACCCGGCCTGGTACAGGTTCGCGATCCCCGAGACCGGCACCTACCGGGTCGACGCGTGGTGGCCCTCGGTCTCCGGCTACAACGACCGCACGCCCTACATCATCGTCACTCCGGCAGGTAACCAGACCGTCTCCGTGGACCAGCGGGTCAACGGCGGCGGGTGGCGCACCCTGGGCACCTTCACCCTGTCGGCCGGGGACGAGAACAAGGTCGCGGTCTCCCGCTGGACCGCCGGCACCGGCTATGTCATCGCCGACGCCGTCCGGATCACCCGCGTGTGACCGTTGCTTATCCCCGCCCGCCGACCCCCCATCCCGCAACCCCGTCGCTGGGGGCCGGTCCTTCCGGCCCCCGGCGTCACCTGTGGCCGGCCAGCTCCTTGGGCGCCACAAGGGTTTCGTTGGGCGGCAAGGGTTTCGTCTTGGACTTGCGGGTCAGCAGGCCCTGCGCCACCGCCACACCCAGCAGCACGATCGCCGCCCCCACCGGCTGGTTCCACGTCAGGGACTCGCCCAGCACGAGGATGCCCAGCGCCACCGCCACGAGCGGCATCAGGTAGGTCACGAAGGCGGCGGTCGACGCGCCCGCGACCTTGATGACCTGCATATTGAGGGCGAAGGCGATGCCACTGCCGAAGGCGCCGAGCGCGACTATCGAGGCGATGGCGCCCCAACCCCATGTGGTCGGCGCGGGCGGCGGCCCGGACAGGACGAAGGCGGCGACGGTCGAGGCGACCGCGGCGACCATGGCCTGCATCGTGGCCAGCGCCGGCCCCGAGGCGGAGGAGGTCCCGGTGACGAAGCGCTTGATATAAGGAATGACGATGCCGTAGCACAGCGCCGCCGCCCCGCACATGAGCTGGCCGATCAGTCCAGACCCCTCGGCCTCCCAGAAGCCGAGCACGACAAGCACACCGGCGAAGCCGAGGGTGAGCCCGACCGTGGAGCGCATCCTGAACCGCTCCGTCCGGAAGACCAGCACCGCGAACGGCAGCACCCACAGCCCGGTGGTGGCGTTCCAGATCCCGGCGGCGATGCTGGAGATCCGCTCCTCGCCGTAGGCGAACAGGGCAAACGGGATGGCCGAGCCGAGAATGCCCGGAAGCAGCATGTGTCCCCAAAGCCTGCGATCCCGGGGCAACCTGTCCTTGATGATCACTAGAATGGCGAGCAGGGTCGAAGCACCGATGAGCAGACGGATCGAGGCGACCCAGGCGGGGTGCATGGCCCCCACGGCCACCTTGATGAAGATGAAAGAGGATCCCCAGATGACGGCGTTGGCCAGGAAAGCCGGCACCCAGCGCTTGGTGTCGTCAGGAGCGTTCGACGCGTTCACTCCTGACACTCTGCCACGGGGGTACGACAAACTTCGCGCGGTTTTCGGACCCCTCAAACCGGACCGGCCGACGCGCGTAACCTACCTGCCGGGTGCCGGTCCTTTCAGATAGGTTCGTCGCCATGGAACGACGTGTAGACGACCTTGCCAACACTTATGTTGACCAATGGGCGGAGCTCAGCCCGATCGGCGCTACCCATGTCGGCATCGATGGGCATGACGATAAACTCGACGACTTCACGCGGGATGGTTATGAAGCTCGAACCGATCTCGACCGCCGGACGCTCGCCGCCCTCGATTCCATCGAGCCCCTCGACGAGCGCGAGCGGGTGGCGAAGGAGACGATGAGGGAGCGGCTCGAGCTGTCGCTGGTCCGCTACGACGCCGGTGAGGTGGTCAGTGAGATCAGCGTGATCAGCAGCGGCCTGCACGACCTGCGCCAGGTCTTCGATCTGATGCCGATGGAGGGCACCGAGGCGGCCGGCAACATCCTCGCCCGGCTCGAGGGGCTGCCGGACGCGCTGCGCGACTATCGCGCCACGCTGCTGGAGGTCGCGGCCGAGGGCCAGGTGGCGCCGCGGGCCCAGATGATCGAGGTATTCAAGCAGACCGAGATCTGGACCAGCCCGGACGGCGACGACTTCTACCTGAGCCTGGCTCGCCGCGTGCAGGGCGTGGAAGGTGCCCAGCGCGAGCGGCTCGAGGCCGCGGCGGAGCGGGCCACCCAGGCGACCATCGAGTTTGGACACTTTCTGCGGGACGAGCTGGCCACCATCGGGCGCGACAAGCAGGCGGCCGGGCGGGAGCGGTACGAGCTTGCCAGCCAGTACTTCCTGGGAGCGCGGGTCGACCTCGACGAGACCTACGCCTGGGGCTTCGAGGAGCTGCACCGCCTCGAGACCGAGATGGCCGCGGTCTCCAGGGAGATCGCGGGTCCGGACGCGACCCTCGAGCAGGCGGTGGAGAAGCTCGACGCCAACCCCAAGTACCGCATCGAGGGCAAGGAGGCGTTCCGCGAGTGGATGCAGCAGCTCGGCGAGAGAGCCATCAGCGACCTGAACGGGGCCCATTTCGACATCCCGGAACCGGTGCACCGCATCGAGGCATGCCTCGCCCCCACCAGCGACGGCGGCATCTACTACACGGGTCCGAGCGAGGACTTCACCCGTCCCGGGCGCATGTGGTGGGCGGTTCCCTTGGGAATCAACGAGTTTTCGACCTGGCGCGAGGTGACGACGGTCTATCATGAGGGGGTACCGGGCCATCACCTGCAGGTCGCCCAGACAGTCTTCCGCGCCGAACTTCTCAACCGCTACCAGCGGCTACTGAGCTGGGTCTCGGGTCACGGCGAGGGTTGGGCGCTCTACGCCGAGCGGCTCATGGACGACCTCGGTTACCTGTCGGACCCCGCCGACAGGCTCGGAATGCTTGACGGGCAAGCGATGCGCGCCGCGCGCGTGATCGTGGACATCGGTATGCACCTCGAGCTGGAGATCCCGCGCGACAACCCGTTCGGATTCCACCCGGGCGAGCGGTGGACGCCCGAGCTCGGCTGGGAGTTCATGCGGGCGCACTGCCGCGTGCCGGATGAGAACCTGCGTTTCGAGGTGAACCGTTACCTGGGCTGGCCGGGTCAGGCGCCCTCGTACAAGGTGGGCGAACGCATCTGGCTGCAGGCGCGCGACGATGCCAAGGCGCGCAAGGGTGATGCCTTCGATCTCAAGCAGTTCCACAGCGCCGCGCTCAACTTCGGCTCGCTGGGCCTCGACCCGCTCCGCAAAGCGCTCGCTCGCCTCTAACACCTAACAAGATCCCGCAATTTGCCTGGCAAATTGCGGGATCTTCAACGGCTAGGCCAGGGCTTCGGTAGGGCTGAGGCGGGCCGCGCGCATCGCCGGGTACAGGCCGGCAATCCCTCCAATCACGACAGTCGCGCCGACGCCGCCCAGCATCGCCCAGGCCGGCACGACGCTCGGCCAGATCTGGTACAGCGCATAGCCTGTCGTGACCAATCCCCCGAGCAGGACCCCGCCCAACCCGCCCAGGAAGGCGAGCAGCAGCGACTCGGTCAGGAACTGCCAGCGGATCTGGCCCTTGGTCGCGCCCAGCGACCGGCGCAGACCGATCTCCGAGCGGCGTTCGAGCACCGAAATCACCATCGTGTTCGCCACGCCCACGCCGCCCACGAGCAGCGCCACCCCGCCGAGTCCGAGCAGCAGCCCGGTGAAGGTCTTGTCGGTGGCCTTGCGCGCGGCCAGGGCGTCGGACGGCCGGGAAACCTTGACCTCGTTGGGATTCTCCGGGTTGGCGGTCGCGGCGAGGATCGCCCGTACCGCGTCGACCGCGTCGTCGAGGGTTCGGGTGTAGACCGTCGTCGGGTAGCCGTCGAACCCGAGGTACGACGCGGCGGCGTCCCAGCCGATCAGCGCCGACGTGTCCAACTCCGGCGCGAGCGGGATCGGCGAAAGCACACCGATGACGGTGAACCACTGCCCGCCCAGCCACACCTGCTTCTCCCCTTCGGCCGAGGTGATGCCGAGGCGCTGCGCGGCTTTCGCCCCCAGCACCACGGCCGGGTGCTGGGAGGTGGCCGGGTTGAGCCACGCTCCACTCCCGACGGTCCCGCCCACGGTGTCAAGCAGCGCAAGGGAAGCCGCGCGTACGCTCAATCCACCGCTCTCCGCGGCGGGGATGCGGTCGTTGCGGTACACCTTCGCCGATAGGTTGCCCGACTCGGCCACTGCGGTCACGGAGCCGATCCGCTTGATCATCGAGGCGGCCTCCTTGGGCAGATCGGCCGCCTCCCCCCTGAAGTTGTTGCCCGGCCCCACAGTCAACAGGTTGGTGCCCAACGCCGCGAGCTGGCGGTCAAGCTCCGCCCGCGAGGACGCCGAGATCCCGACGACGGAGATCATCGCGGCGATGCCGATGGCGATGCCAAGGGCCGAAAGAAAAGCCCGCATTTTTCTGGTACGAAGCCCAACCGCCCCAACACGAAGCAGATCGGCGAGATTCAGTCGACTTTTGCGCAGCTCACAGGTCTGTGCAGCTGCTGAGTCGGCCGGCCCTTGCTTTGCGGGCCGGCCGACGGGAAACAGAGCCCTCAGCATGTAATCACCCCGTCCCGCATCGTGATCTGGCGAGCCATGCTCGAGGCGATCCCGTGGTCGTGCGTGATGACGACGACCGTCGTGCCGTCGGTATTCAGCTCGCGCAGCAGGCCGATGACGGCCGCCCCGGAGCCGGAGTCGAGGTTGCCGGTGGGCTCGTCGGCGAGCACCAGCGGCGGCTCGCCGACGACCGCCCGCGCGATCGCCACCCGCTGCTTCTCGCCGCCGGAGAGCTGGTGCGGCCGGTGGGAGAGCCGGTGCCCCAGGCCCACCCGCTCCAGCGCCGCCAAGGCCCGGGCCCGCCGCTCGCGCAATCCGACACCGCAGTACAGCAACCCATCCGCGACGTTGTCCACTGTGGACATTCCCGGGGCGAGGTGGAAGCTCTGGAACACGAACCCGATCCGGCGCGCCCGCAAGGCCGACAGCTGCCGGTCGCTGAGAGCGGCCAGGTCATGGCCCGCAATCGAAACATGCCCCGACGTCGGCCGGTCCAACGCCCCGATCACATGCAGCATCGTGGACTTGCCCGACCCGGACGGCCCGACGATCGCCACCAGCTCGCCCGCGCCAATGAAGAGCGAGACCCCGTCCAAAGCGTTGACACCGCCCGGATATCGCTTGGTCACCTGATGCAGTTTGATCATGAAGGCATCCCGACGGTCATCCCCTCGGCCAGGCCCTCGCCGCTGACCTCGACCCGGCCCGCCGCGAACAGCCCGCTCTTCACCGGGATCATCCTGGTCGCGCCGCCGTCGAGGATCGCCTCCACGGCATAGCCGCCCTCGGCCAGCGCCAGCAGCGCCGCGACCGGAACGGTGAGCACCTTCTCCCGGGTCGAGGCGGTGAAGATGATGCGCACCGATGCCTGCTCGAGGTCGATCTTCGCCTCGCCCAGCCCGATTACGACATCGATCCTTGTGGACGCCTCGCCTCCGTTCTGCGCCGGCACCACCACGGTCTTGGCGCTTTCCACCTTGCCGTCCACGGTCTTGCCGTCCGGCAGGGTCACTTTCACGGCGGCATTGACCGGAGCCAATCTAGCGTCATCGACTTCTATCGACGTGGTGACGACTCTTTTGGTACCCGTCAAAGTCAAAATGGCCTCACGGCCGGCCTCATCCCCGACCGAAGCCGCCGTCCCCTCGATCCGCGTCGCGCCCTCGGCGCACACGATCCGTGCCGGGTCGACGATGCCCGTCTGATCCCAGCCCAGGCTCTTCTGCCACTTCTTCACCTGCGAGGTGGTGAAGCCGGAGTACCCGAGCGCCTTCAGATTCTCGGTGAGCTGCTTGACATCCGCCCCGGTGTCGCCCGGCTTGAGCACGCGGTAGAACGGCAGTGTCCCGTAGAGCAGCACCACCGGAAGCTCGTTGACGCGGTACAAAGCCTGTCCACGTTGGACAGTGGTGCCGGCCGGCGCGATATACGTCAGCGTCCCGTTGACCCGGCTCGAGATCGAGGTCGACGTGCCGTAGCCCAGCGTGCCGCTCTTGGTCTCGGAGTCGGAGAGGTTCTGCCGGGTGACCTTGGCCGTCTTGCCCGGGCTGACCGAGGCGGTGGGCTTGGCAGCGCCGGTGGGCAGGCCGACCGTGAGCCCGACCGAGGCCGCGGCGAGCACCGCGGCCCCGACACCCCCGAAAATGAAGCCCCGGCGCCTCATGAAGTAACCTTCCCCGGGCCGCCGTCCTTCGGGCGCGGCATGAGCTCCTCGCACTTCTTCTCGGCCTCCTTGAACGCCGGGTCGTCGGGATTGATGCCGTTCTCGGGCCCGATGGCGATGCCGCCGCCCGGCTGCGGGTCGGGGAAGTTCTCGATGCCGTTCTCCCGCATGCACTTGGAGAAGTTGCGCATGTTCTCCTCGTCCTCGGGGCTGGGGCCCTGGCCGAGTTCACCGCCTTGCGGCATCAGGGCACGGCATTCTTCCTCCGCCTTCTTGAAGGCCTCGCTGCCGAATCCCGGACCGGTCTCGCCCTTGGGCGCGCCGCTGGGGCCGCCCGCCCGCATCTCCACCTTCGTACGCCCGTCACCGTCCTCGGTGATCACCGGATCCTCCATCGGGACGCCGTGGTCGCGCATGCATTGAGCGAAGGCGCGCATCCCCTCGGCCGGGTCTTGCTGAGAGGTCTCACTCGCGTTGTTGGGCTCTTCGGTTTTGTTCTTGCCGCAAGCGGCGGTCGCGCCGAGCGCGAGCACGCAAGCCAGCAGGATCATGAGCTTTCTCATGCCTCGAGCAGACCGGACAGGGGATAACCCCGGCGTAATCGGATTTGTTTATGTGTTGGTTATGCCTGCCCGCGTCATCATGGATCGATGCGAGTGCTGGTGGTGGAGGACGAGGACGTGCTGGCCGACGCGGTCGCCGAGTGGCTGCGCCGGGAGTCGTTCGCCGTCGATGTCGCCTATGACGGCTCCTCCGCGGCGGAGCGCATCGGAGTCCACGCCTACGACGTGGTGGTGCTCGACCGTGACCTGCCGGGCATCTCCGGCGACGAGTTGTGCCGGGGCATCCTGAGTGACCTGCCCAACACCCGGGTGCTGATGCTCACCGCAGCGGCCGCCGTGCGCGACCGGGTGGCGGGCCTCGCCCTCGGCGCCGACGACTACCTCGTCAAGCCGTTCGCCATGGTGGAGATGGCGGCCCGGGTCCATGCCCTGATGCGCCGCGCCGCCCCGGCCACGCCCCCGCGCATCAGCCGCCGCGGCATCGTCGTCGACCCGGCGCGGCACGAGGCGTACCGTGACGGGCACTACCTTCACCTGTCCCGCAAGGAGTTCGCGGTCCTCGCCGAGCTGCTTCGGGCCGGCGGCGCGGTGGTCTCGGCCGAGCAGCTGCTGGAGAAGGTGTGGGACGAGCACGCCGACCCGTTCACCAACACGGTGCGCGTGACGGTCATGAAACTGCGTAAGAAGCTCGGATCGCCTCAGGTGATCGAGACGGTTCAGGGAGCGGGGTACCGGATCGCATGAAGAAGCTGACTATCAGGGCCCGGCTGACCCTCCTCTACACCGCACTCTTCACCGCCGCCGGAATGATCCTGTTCGGCGTCACCTATGTGCTCATGGACCGCCAGCTCAGCGGGCCGGGGATCATGGTCTCGCAGCGGATAGACGGCGGCGGGATCATCAGCAACGGCCAGCCGCCCCTGGATAACATCCTTGAATCGCAGACAAAGCAGTTGGTCGGGCAGGTGCGGGCGGAGGCGCTCAACACCCTGCTGACCCAGGGCGGCATCGCCTTCCTCGTCATCCTCGTCGGCGCCGCCGCCATCTCGTGGCTGATCGCCGGCCGCGCGCTGCAACCCCTGAACCAGATCACCGAGACGGCGGGCCGGATCGCCGAAAGCGGCCGGGGCCTGCACGAGCGGATCGCCCTCGAGGGCCCGCAGGACGAGGTGAAGCGACTGGCCGACACGTTCGACAAGATGCTCGCACGGCTCGACCACAGCTTCGACGGCCAGAAACGCTTTGTGGCCAACGCCTCCCACGAGCTGCGCACCCCGCTGGCGCTCAACCGGGCGCTCGTCGAGCTGACCATCACGCGCCAGGGCGCCAGCGCCGACGCCCAGCAACTGGGCGAGGCGCTGCTCAAGGTCAACGAACGGCACGAGCGGCTCATCGACGGCCTGCTCATGCTCGCCGACAGCGAGACCGAGATCTCCGAGCGCTCCGAGGTCGATCTGGCCGAGGTCGCCGGCCACGTGCTGGACAACCTGCCGGCTGGGGCGCCGCGGGTGACCCGGCTGCTGGACGGCGCCCGGCTGCTGGGCGACCCGATCCTGCTGGAACGGCTGGTGCAGAACCTGGTCGAGAACGCGGCCAAGTACAACCTGCCCCGCGACGGCTGGATCAATGTAGCGACGTCCACTGTGGACGGTCGTGCCCGGCTCACCGTGATCAATCCCGGGCCGGTCGTTCCCGGGTACGAGGTGGAAACGATTTTCCAACCGTTCCGCAGGCTCGGCCGCGAGCGGGCCGGAAGCCTTGCCACGCGCGGACTCGGGCTCGGCCTGTCGATCGTGCGGGCCATCGCCAACGCCCATGGCGGCAAGGCCACCGCCATGCCCCGCCCCGGCGGTGGGCTGATCGTCACCGTCAGTCTGTAGCGGGCTTTAAGATCGATGTAGTGCTCGCAGCGGAATGTCCACCCCGGAGCGCCGAGAGCGCCACATTGATCTTCACTATCAGTCTCTGGCCGGCTTCCAGCTGCGCCCCTCCAGCAGGTTCGCGGCGCCGAGCCAGACCGCGTTCATCAGGCGGGTGGCGGTCTTGCCGGGATCCTCGTCCGGGCGGGAGGCGAGCCAGTCGGCCAGCGACTCGCTCGCGCCGACGAGCGTCAAGGCCATGGAGGTCAGATCCTCCGGCCGGCCAGGCCGGCCGTGGGCCTGCACCGCCAGCTCCAGCCGGTGCGCGATCACTTGCACCATCGCCCGGCGCATCGCGGCCAGCTCACCGGCGAAGGGCTCCAGCGACCGGGCCTGGCGGTAGAGCACCGACCACCCGTCGCGGTGCGCCCCCACATAGTCGAAGAAGCCCTTGAGCCCGCGCCACAGCTGCTCATCGGGCGGAAGCGACGAGTCGGCCGCCGAGATGATCTTTTCCATCAACCTCTCCGACTCCCGCCGCAGGCACGCCAGGAACAGCTCCTCCTTGGTGCCGTGATAGGCGTAGACCATGGGCTTCGACACGCCGGACTGCTCGGCGATCTCGTCCATGTTGGCGGCGTGGAACCCGTTGCGGGAGAACACCCGCACGGCCGCGTCGAGCATCTGCTGCTCGCGCACCGCCCGTGGAAGCCGTTTGGATGACGTGGACGCTGGCACCTTGCCAGCTTACCTACCCGGGCGTAACGTTACGCATGAGTAAGTTTTCGATTGGAGAATGCCTGTGAGCGAGATCGACCTTTCGGACTTCAGCAACCTTGACCCCGGCCAGTTCGCCCAAACGGTCAAGAACGCGTCGGACAGCCAGCTCAACGAGATCATGAGCAGCGACGTGCGCGGCAAGGTGCTCGACGAGATCTTCCGCCGGATGCCCTCGCTGTTCCGGCCCGACCGTGCCGGCAACACCAACGCCGTGATCCACTGGACGATCACCGGGCGGGCCGACGGCGGCTCCGACACCTACGAGATCGTCATCGCGGACGGCGAGTGCAAGCTTTCCGAAAGCGCCGACAACGAGCCGAAGCTGGCCCTCACCATGGGCCCGGCCGACTTCCTCAAGGTCACCTCGGGCAACGGCAACCCGGTCATGATGTTCATGACCGGCAAGCTCAAGGCCAAGGGTGACCTCGGCCTCGCCGCCAACATCGCCAACCTCTTCAACATCCCGAAGGCGTAATGAAGTGACAGCTGAGTTTTCCCTCGATCTCAGCGAAGAGCAAACAGACTTGCGGGACTGGGTGCACGGCTTCGCCGCTGAGGTCGTGCGCCCGGCCGCCGCCGAGTGGGACGAGCGGGAAGAAACACCCTGGCCGGTCATCCAGGAGGCGGCCAAGATCGGCCTCTACGGGTTCGAGTTCCTCGCCAACACCTGGAACGACCCCACCGGCCTGTCCATCTGCCTGGCCAATGAAGAACTCTTCTGGGGCGATGCCGGGATCGGCCTGGCCATCATGGGCACGGCCCTCGGAGTGGCGGCGCTCTACGGCAGCGGCACACCCGATCAGCTCGTGGAATGGGTGCCGCAGTGCTTCGGCGACCAGAGTGACCCCAAGGTCGCCGCCTTCTGCTCCACCGAACCCGAGGCCGGCTCCGATGTCGCGGCCATGAAAACCCGTGCGATCTATGACGAGGCGCACGGTGAGTGGGTCCTCAACGGGCAGAAGACCTTCGCCACCAACGGCGGCATCGCTAACGTCCACGTCGTGACGGCGGTGGTCGACCCGACCCTCGGCTCGCGTGGGCAGGCCGCCTTCATCATCCCGCCCGGCACGCCCGGGCTGCACAGCCCCGGCAAGACCAGGAAGCTCGGCATCCGCGCCTCGCACACCGCCGACGTCTTCCTCGACGATGTGCGCATCCCGGCCGGGCTGGTGCTCGGGGGCAAGGAAGCCCTCGACGCGCGCCTGGCCAAGGCCCGATCCGGCGAGCGGGCCAAGGGGCAGGCGTCCCTGCGGACCTTCGAGCTGACCAGGCCTTCCGTTGGGGCGCAAGCACTTGGCATCGCCCGGGCGGCGTATGAGTACGCCCTGGAGTATGCCAAGGGTCGCGTCCAGTTTGGACGGCCGATCGTGGAGAACCAGGCCATCGCCTTCATGCTCGCCGACATGCGCATGGACATCGACGCCGCGCGCCTGCTCGTCTGGCGCGCCGCTTGGATGGGCAAGAACAGCCGCCCCTTCACGGCGGGCGAGGGCTCGATGTCGAAGCTGAGGGCCGGGGAAACCGCCGTCGCCGTAACGGAAAAGGCGATACAGATTCTGGGCGGGGCCGGCTACATCCGGGACCATCCCGTGCAGCGGTGGTTCAGAGATGCAAAGATCTACACCATTTTTGAGGGTACCAGTGAGATCCAGCGCCTGGTCGTAGCGCGGGCAATCACCGGGGCGACCCTGAGGTAACCGGGTGGGATCACCCCGGGCCAGGCCGCCCGGGGTGATCCCCTCAACAGTTCGGCGTGAAGGCGTGGCAGAACCTCCGGGCCGCCTTGCGCCCCACATTCCGCATCTCCTGGAGGGTCTCTCCGTTCTGGAACAGGATCTGCGTCGACAGCTCGCCATCGCGCACGAAGACCCAATTCCTCGCGGCCAAGCGCACGATGAACGACTCCTGCCCGGCGAACCCCTCCGCGATGATCTGGAGCGGCTGGTTGACACCGTCGATTGTCACGCCGGGACACCACCTGAGGAACTCCCGGGCCTGCTCCATGGCCAACCGCTCGCGCGCCTCGTCGGAGCGGTGCACCACTTGCCACACTTGGGCACCGGCCTTCTTGAGGGTGCGCTCCCTGGATCCCGATCGGGGCGGAGCGGATCCGGGATGGGCGCCCGGGACGTTCACGCAGTGGGGCTTCAACGACTCCAGCTGCCAACCGCCCTTCTCGCCGTCGATCACGGCGGCACCGCTGTCCCAGAGATCGAGGGTGCTCAGCATGACCGCCGTCGGTATGAGCTCTGGCCCGCTCGTCGGGCCGGCCGGGGAGGTCGTGAGAGCCGGCGAGGACGAAGGGGAGATCAGCTCCTGGCGGTCGTTGGGCGGCACGGCGCGGACCAGCAAGATCGTTGACGCCCCGATCAGCGCCGCGGCGAACGCGGCACCGGTCACGATCCTGCGGCGTCTACGCCGTGCCGCCCGGTCTTCGATCGCACCGGCCGGTGGCGGTACGAAGTCGTGGATGGCGATGTCGCGATAGGACATCAGGCTCGGGAGGATGATCGCCTCGTCATCCTTGGACTCCTTCATGCGTTCTCACCCTCCTTCGCGTTCCTCAGGTGAGCCGCGAGGTCGGCCCGGCCACGGTGCAGCCACGACAGCACCGTGCCGCGCGGCACGTTCAGCTCGGCGGCGATCTCGGCGACCGGCAGGTCCGTCAGGTAATGCAGGACGATGACCCGCCGGTGGTTGGGGCGCAGCTTGCGCAGCGCGGCGATGAGCGTCACGTTCTCCGGCACCGACATCTCGATGCTGGTGGCCTCGCGGTGATGGCGGGCCAGCCGCGCCTCGCGTACGACCCGGCGCCAGTGGCTGGTGGCCAGATTCCAGGCGACCCTGCGGATCCAGGCGACCGGGTCTTCATAGCCGCTGATCCGGTTCCAGCGCTGCCAGGCGCGCAGGAACGCCTCCTGCACCACGTCCTCCGCGGCCGCCGCGTCGCCGAGATAGGCGTTGAGCTGCGCGGCGAGCCGGCCATAGGAGGCGTAGTAGCAATCGGCAAAGCCCGGTTCACGGGCTCGCGGCGGCGCGCCGGTCGCTGTCCCCATGTCGGTCACGCAACATACACGCCCATCCCCCCGTGCCGATTGCGGTCACCTTTCTTGCATCCGGAACATCCCGTGCAGCGGAGATGGTCAAGTTCTTGCGCAATCTAATTCGAAAATTTGACGTGATCGGCACGCGTCCGACAAAGCGCGTTACCCTCTCCTTGATCTTGCTGAACTTACGCACTCCAGATCCAGGTCGTGGGCGGCGCCACATTCTCCAATGTGGACGCTCGCAACCTGGGCGCGGCCGGTACCTGGCGCGGCGACCCGTTCGACATCGTCGACGCGGGTGGCAACTCCGGCTGGCAGAACGACATCCACTGGAACTGGCCGATGGACGACCCCAGACCGGTGGCCCCGACAACCAACTGCCGCTAACTTCCACGCAGCAAACGTGGGATGACCTTGCCGGTCGCCGTGCGCGGCAACTCGCGCAGGAAATGAACATCTCGCGGCACGCTGAACCGGGCCAGGTAATGCCGGACGTACTCGCGGACCTCGTCGGCGTCCAGCACCTGGCCCGGGTGCAGCACCATGAAGGCGGCCAGCCGCTGCCCGAACTCCGCGTCGGGCACCCCGATCACGGCGACCTCGAGCACCTGCGGCAGCCGGGCCAGCAGCTCCTCCACCGGCCGGGGGAACACGTTTTCTCCGCCGGAGACCACCATGTCGTCGGCCCGACCGTCCACATAGACCAGTCCGTGGGAGTCGAGGTGGCCCAGGTCGCCGGTGCCCAGCAGGCCGTCGCGCAGGTCGCGCCCGTTACCCGCGGTGTACCCCTCGAACAGCATCTCGTTGCCCACGAAGATATGCCCAACCTCCCCCGTCGGCACCGGCTGCCCCTGCGGATCCAGCACCACAACGCGAGTGCCGCGCGGCGGCCGCCCCGCCGTCCCCGGATCCCGCCTCAGATCCCGCGGCGTGGCGATCGAGGCCCACGACGCTTCCGTTGAGCCGTACAGGTTATAGAGGCACTCGCCCCACGTGTCGAGAAAGGCGGTGGCCAGACCGCCCGGAAGCGCACTGCCACTCACCGCGACAATGCGAGGTGGGTGCTGCGGCGCCAGCTTCGCCTCCAGGATTCTTTGAAGCATGATGGGTACCGCGAACATCGCGCCGCATCCAAATCGATCAATGGCTTCCACCGAGCCGACCGGGTCGAATTTGCGTTGCAGCACAGTGGTCGCGCGCATCGCGAAGGCGAGCTGCAGGGCCGCGAACCCCCACGTGTGAAAGATCGGGGCGGCGATGTGCACCCGCTCGCCGACGTGCAGCGGGATCCGATCGATGATCGAGCACAGCGGCCCGAAGCCGTGCGGCGTCGGCCTTCGCGCCCCCTTGGGCGCACCCGTCGTCCCGGAGGTCAGCACGATCATCCGCCCGGCGTCGGAGCAGTCGAACCGGCGCGGCAGCGGCGTCTGCGCGATCATCGTCTCGACCGATGCCTCGTCGAGGCGCTCGCACGCCACGGCGGCGGCGAGCGGGGCGAACTCGCGGTCGTGCACCAGCAGGCACAGCCTTTGCTGCTCGGCGACGGCGGCCAGCTGGGGTGCGGACAGGGCAGTGTTCACGAGTACGGCGTCGGCGCCGATGATCGAGCAGGCGACCATCGCCTCGATGAACCCGGCGTGGTTGCGGCACAGCAAACCGATGCGGTCCTTGGCTTTGATGCCGCGCGTCGCGACGAGCGCCCCGGCCAGCCGCTGCGAGCGGCGCAGCAGCCGCCTGTAGGAGACGCTGCCGCGCTGGTCGTCGATGACGGCGGCCTTCTCCGGGTCGCGTGCCTCGGCCGCGCGCAGCTCGGCGGCGAGGGTGAAGCCATACCGGCGGAGGGTGTTGAGCTGATCGAAGACCCGGTCCGGCCGGCCCGGCCTGAGCAGGCCGCGGCGCCCGAGTGTCTTACTGATGAACAACGCGTCCACGTCACGCAGATTACTAGCCGGTAACACCGGTGTGAAGCGGCTGTTGACGCGCGTTCTAAGAACGGCCGGGAACGGCCTAAGCTGAGGCGGCCGTCTCAGCGATGTCCCGGCGAAACTGAGCACCGTCCATGCGCACCTTGGCAACCAGGTCATAGGCGGCGGCCCGCGCGGCGGCCAGGTCGGACCCGGTGGCGGTCGCGCACAGCACCCGGCCGCCGGCCGAGCGCAGCACGCCCCCTTCGTCGCGGCGCGTGCCGGCGTGGATCAGACCCTCCGCCCCGGTGATCGCATCGCCCGACCGTGGCGCCTGCGGGTAGCCGGCCGCCGCGATCACCACGGTCACCGACGCGCCCCGGCGCCAGCGCAGCAGCGGGTGATCGGCCAGCTTGCCGGTGGCCGCCGAGTGAAGCAGCTCCCCCAAAGGCGAGTCAAGCAGCGACAGCACCGACTGGGTCTCCGGGTCGCCGAAGCGGGCGTTGAACTCGATCACCTTGGGGCCCTGCGCGGTGATCGCCAGGCCGACATAGAGCAGGCCCTGGAACGGGGTACCCAGATCGCGCATGGCCGCCAGGGTCGGCTCGACGATCTTGGACATCACCGCGGGTACCAAGGAGTCGGAGATGAAAGGAAGAGGAGCGTAGGCGCCCATGCCTCCGGTGTTCGGACCCGTGTCACCGTCACCGACGCGCTTGAAGTCCTGCGCCGGCATGAGCGGCACCGCGGCCTCGCCGTCGGTCACCACAAACAGTGAAACCTCAGGCCCGTCAAGGAACTCCTCGATGACGACCCGGCCGCATTCGCGGGCGTGCGCCAGCGCCACTTCGAGATCGTCGGTGACCACGACGCCCTTGCCCGCGGCCAGGCCGTCGTTCTTCACCACATAGGGCGCGCCGAACTCCTCCAGCGCTGGTCTATAGGAAGCCTCCGACGAGCAGGTGCGAAACCGCCCGGTCGGCGCGCCCGCGCGGGTCATGACCTGCTTGGCGAAGTCCTTCGACCCCTCCAGCCGGGCCGCCTCCCGCGATGGGCCGAAGACCGGGATTCCCTTGGCGCGCACCGCATCCGCCACGCCGGCGACGAGCGGCGCCTCGGGGCCGACCACCACCAGGTCAGCTTCGACCGCCATCGCCAGCGCGGCCACGGCGGCGGGGTCAAGCGGATCGACCTCTTTGAGCGTGGCGACCTCGGCGATGCCCGGGTTTCCGGGCGCCGCGTACAACTCGGACACCGAAGCGTCCTTGGCCAGGCCGATGGCTAGCGCGTGCTCGCGCCCACCCGAGCCGATCAGGAGTACCCGCACGTTAGGGGAGCATATCGTGACGGATGATGTTCTCCTCGCGGCCGGGCCCGACGCCAATCATGCTCACCCTCGTGCCGCACAGCTCCTCCAGCCGGTGGATGTAGCGCTGGGCGTTCTCGGGCAGGTCGGTGAACTGTCTCACCTTGCCGATCTCCTCCCACCACCCGGGGTGGTACTCATAGACCGGCGTGGCGTGATGGAACGCCGTCTGCGTCATCGGCATCTCGTCATATCGCTTGCCGTCAATTTCATAACCGACACAGATCGGTACCTGATCCAGCCCGCTGAGGATGTCGAGCTTGGTGACGACCAGGTCGGTGATGCCGTTGACCCGCACGGCATAGCGTCCCACGACCGCGTCGAACCAGCCGCAACGCCGGGGACGGCCGGTGGTCGTGCCGTACTCCCCGCCCATCTTGCGCAGATGCTCGCCCATCTCGTCGTGCAGCTCGGTGGGGAAGGGCCCGGAGCCGATCCGCGTGGTGTAGGCCTTGATGACGCCGATCACCCGGCCGATTCGCGTGGGCGGGATGCCCGTGCCCACGCAGGCCCCGCCCGCCGTGGGGTTGGAAGACGTGACGAACGGGTAGGTCCCGTGATCGAGGTCGAGCAGGGTAGCCTGGGCGCCCTCCATGAGGACGGTCTTGCCCTCCTCCAAAGCCTTGTGCAGCACCAACCTCGTGTCGGCGATGAAGGGCTTGAGCCGCTCGGCGTAGGTCAGGTACTCCTCCACCACGGCGTCGGCGTCGAAGGCCTTGCGGTTGTACACCTTGAACAGGATCTGGTTCTTCTCCCGCAGCACCAGCTCCAGTTTCTGCCGCAGGATGCCCGGGTCGAGCAGGTCCTGCACCCGGATGCCCATGCGCGCCACCTTGTCGCCATAGGCCGGGCCGATCCCGCGGCCGGTGGTGCCGATGCGCGCGTTTCCCAGGTAACGCTCGACCACCCGGTCAAGCGCCCGGTGATGCGGCATGATCAAGTGTGCGTCGGCGGAGAGCAGCAGGCGTGACACGTCGACGCCCCGCTCGGTCAGCCCGTCCATCTCGGCGAGCAGCACCTTGGGGTCGACAACGACGCCGTTGCCGATAACCGTTACCGCATTGGGATGAAGTGCCCCACTCGGCATCAAATGCAGCGCGAACTTCTGCCCATCCGGGGTGACCACGGTATGTCCGGCGTTGTTGCCGCCGGAGAAGCGGACCACGTAGTCGACGCGTGATCCAAGCAGGTCGGTAACCTTGCCTTTGCCCTCGTCACCCCATTGGGCGCCGAGGAGCACGATCGCTGGCATCCTTATCGCCTTCCTGGGGGCACCGCAGTTGGTGCCGCCCAAGGGTGTCAGGTTAACAGTGGAAAGGGCGCTCGGTTGTACGACGTTGTCATATTGAGCCTGGTCGAAGGCGGTTCCTGCGGTCGCCGGGTCCCGGCGCTGCGGACCGCCGATGTGCTCACCTCACTGGGCGCGCGGCCCGAGACCGTGGCGGCCGGATCCGACGCCGAGATCGATGAAGTGCTCTCCCGTTTTGATGACCCAGATGTGGGTACCAAATACCGCTTGATCATAGCTTCGGAAACCGACGGTCAGTTGCGGTACATCGTCCGCAGGCTCGTGCGCAGGTTGGCCCCGCCGCCGTCCAAGCGTCCCGCGGATCTGCCCGCTGATCGCACCATCCCGGACCTTCCGGCCCTGGGCATCCTGCCCCTGGCGCCCGGTGGTCTTCCCGCCCGGCTGGGCCTGCCCTCCTCTCCCGCCGAGGTCGCGCGGGCGGTCGTCGAGGGGGCCACCCGCAGGCTTGACCTGCTCCGGCATGACGGCGGCTCGGTGACCCTCGACGGGGTGCTGCTCGGGGCGGCGACCGAGGCGGGGGCGCCGATACCCTTCCGCGGCCGGGTCGAGGTGGACGACGTCCTGCTCAGCGACGGTGACGATCCCATAGTGGCGATGTGCGTGGCCAACGCCGACGGCGCCACGACCGTCGACGGCCTGCCGCTGGTCACCGCGGCTGACCCGGGCGACGGGGTCATCGATGTCGCCATCGCGGTACCCATCACTCACAAACCCTTCCTCGGCAAACCCCGGCTGCGTTTCGAGGTCCGCCGGGCCCGAGGCCGGGCGGTGTCGGTCACCCCGCACGGCGAGGAGCTGCCGTTTTTGGACGATGGCGTGGCCGGAGCGTTGACCCGTAAGCGATCATGGTGGATCGAATCGAAGGCCTGGTCCGTCTACACTCTCACGCGGGAGGACGAATGATGACGGATTACGAGTGGCCACCGGACGAGATAGCAGGACCGCCGGAGGAGGGAAAACCGCAGGGCAAGCTGGCTTCGGCCAAGCCTTCCGGTGCTCCCGTCGCCGGTGTGCCGATACCCGTCGGGCCCCCACAGCCGGGCATCCCGATGCCCGGGCCGCAGCCCGTCGGTGATCCCGGCCAGCACCCCGGCCAAACCCCGGGTCAGAACCATGGCCTGCCCCCTCCGCCGCCCGGACAGCAGGCCCCGATCCCCGTCGCGACCGCCCCTATCCCGGTGCGCCCGCACACCCCGCCGGTCCCGGTCACGCCCAACAGCGGGCAGGTCGGCCCACCGCCGGCGCCGTCCGGCCCGCCCGCGCCGCACCCGATGCAGGTCCCACCACCGGGCATCCAGCCCTCCATCAACACGCAGGGTGGCCCGCCGCCGACGCCGCACCCGATGCAGGCGCAGCCCTTGCCGCCCAGCGCCTCCGGGTCCGCGAAGCCGCTGCCCCAGAGCCAGCCGACCAGCGTCTTCCCGGTGGTCCCCAAGCACACACCCCAGCACGCCGCGCCGGCCGCGCCTTCACCCATCACGCAGCAGCCGCCGCACATGCCTCCATCGCCGTCCGCTCCACCCACTGTGCCGGGGCAACCGTTCACCCCTCCGGCCGGCCCGATCCCCATGACCGAAGAGGTCTACCTGCCCACGGCGGAGGAGTTCGCCCGCAGGCGCGCCCAGCGCCCACCGGATCCCGTGGCGCACATGGGAATCCAGGCGGCGCTGCGCAAGTCGACCTTCGGCCTGGTCAGCCTCCCGCCGGGGCAGCGCGAGCAGGAGATCCGGCGCCAGACCGACGTAATCCGCCGAAACTTCGGCGGCCTGCGCCAGATCACGGTGGTCAACCCGAAGGGCGGGGCGGGCAAGACCTGCGCCGTACTGCTGCTGGCGATGACTTTCGGCCGCAAGCGCGGCGGCTATGTGCTGGCCTGGGACAACAACGAGACCCAGGGCACCCTCGGCATGCGCTCGCAGCAGGACTTCCACTCCCGCACGGTCCGCGACCTCATGCGCGACCTGCACCAGTTCCAGGGCGTCAACAGCCGCATCGGCGACCTGTCGCAGTATGTGCGCTCCCAGGGCGACGGCATGTTCGAGGTGCTCGCCTCGGACGAATCCGCCACCGCCGGCGAGATGCTCACCGCCAACGCCTTCGCCGAGATCCGCGAGGTGGTGAGCCGCTTCTACAAGCTCATCATGGTGGACACCGGAAACAACGTGCGCGCCGAGAACTGGCAGGCCGCCATCGACGCCACCGACCAGCTCGTCGTCACCATGTCCGGACGCAACGACTCCGCCGAGACCGCCGCGCGCATGCTCGACCACCTCGAGCAGACCGGCCGCCAACGCCTTGTGCGGCAAGCGGTTTCCATCGTCTCCATGCCGCCCAGCCGCAAGGAGCTCGACGTGCCGGCCATCCAGCGCCACTTCGCCGCCCGCACCCGGTCCGTGCTGATGGCGCCGTATGAGCGCATGCTCGACAGCGGCGAGCCGATCGACTATGCCCGCCTGTCCCAGGAGTCGCAGGACGCCTGGTTGGCCATCGCCGCCGCCGTCGCCGAAGGGCTGTGACGGCTCAAGAGAGCGCGTCCGCGGCCGCGGGATCGCAGTCGCGCACGAACTGGGCGCACCTGGCCGCCTCGTCCGCTTCGCCGATCGCCGCCGCCGCAAGGGAAAGCGCGTGCAGCGAGCGCAGGAACCCGCGGTTTGGCTGGTGCGACCACGGCACCGGCCCGTGCCCCTTCCAACCCGCCCTGCGCAGCTGGTCAAGCCCCCGGTGGTAACCGGTCCGGGCAAACGCATACGCCGTGACGTTGTCACCCTCCCGCAGCGCCCGTTGCGCCAGAGCCGCCCAGGCCTCGCTGCTGGCGGGATGGGCCGCCGCGACCTTGACCGGATCCTCGCCGTTGGCGAGGGCTTCGGTGGCGGCCGGGTCGCCGGGCAGGAGGGTGGCGGGTGGCTGAGGCATCAGATCGCGCATGGAATCATTAATTCATACTCAAGAGGTGCCCACCCCACTGCCCGAAGTCATCACCCCCACGGATCACAGCCCCTACGAGGTCGAGTCGCCGGAGGAGCTGGCGATTCACCTGCGGCGGGAGAGCCTGGTCCAGCTCACCGTGCAGGGTCTCGACCTGACCAAGACCGACCTTTCCTGCGTGCGGGTCGAGCGCGCGCTCTTCGTCGGCTGCGCTCTGACCGCGGGCCAGGCGGCGGATGTGGTACGCCGTGGAGCGCTCGTAGTCCCCGTCTTCCCCGACACCCCTTTCCCGACCCAGCCCGCGCGGCTGTACAGGCCCGAGGATCTGTCCGCGGGCTTCGAGGCGGGCGGGTTCGACGGCATGTACGACACCATCGTCTACCAGCACTTCCTCGCCCACGGCGGCGCCAGACCGGACCTGCGCGAGGCCCTGGCCCAGACCGTGCACGACCACGGCATCGACAACGCGCTCGCGCAGGAGACACAGGCGTGGACGCTCAGGCATGGCAGTTCCCGGATCGTCGGCGTGATGGGTGGGCACGCCGAGCATCGCGGGTCGGCCGGCTACCGTGACGCCGCGCATCTGGCGTGGCGGATGGCGCGTTCGGGCCGGCTCGTGCTGACCGGCGGCGGCCCGGGAGTGATGGAGGCGGCCAATCTCGGCTCCTACCTCTGCGAGCTTGACCCCATGGAGCTCGACGCCGCCATCAAGGAGCTCACCGCCGCACCGGACTTTCGCGACAGCAGCCCCTACACCGCCGCCGCCCTGGCCATCCGGGCCAAGCACCAGCCGGATCCGGACGCCAGCTGGGAACGCGCCGGTGGCCTGTCGATCCCGACCTGGTTCTTCGGCCATGAGCCGGCGAACCTGTTCGCCGCCCAGATCGGCAAGATGTTCAGCAACGCCGCCCGTGAGGAGACGATCCTCAAGCTGTCGCGGGGCGGCATCGTCTTCGCGCCAGGCCGGGCGGGCACGGTGCAGGAGGTATTCCAGGCGACGACGATGACGTTCTACGGGACCGTCGACCACTCCGGTCCGTTCGTCTTTCTCGGCCGTCGTTTCTGGACGGAGGAGCTTCCGATCCACAAACTGCTCGCCCCGTTGCTCGCCGCCTCCCCGCTGGGCGACCTGACCCGCCTCATCCACATCACCGACGACGTGCTCGAGGCGGCATCGCTGTTGATGGACTGAAAGCGTTGCCCGGGCTTAACTCCGTTTAGGCGCAGCCGTGCTTTTGGGCGCTGAAGCGATTGATCGCGAAGCGTTCAATCGCTTCAGCTGCCTAGGCAATAGCGACGCGGCGCCAGAAGCCGACCGGCAGGTTGACCTCGTCGGAGCCGTCGAGCCCGTTCTCATCCATCGCGTTGAACAGGCTGACCCGCACGTCACCGAAGAAAAACTCCAAGGCGTGCAACACATTTGGCCGCCACGCATTCGGCGTGATCCGCTCGAGCACGCTGACCCGGGTCAGCGGCTTGCCCTGCGCGGAGCGCATTACCGGATGCGGATCGGCCCACCAGTCCAGGCGCATGCCGGGCCAGTCCAGCTCGCCCTGCATGTCGATCGTGTCCCAGCTGATCGCGCACTCGTCGAATTTGCGGTGTGTCACCTCGACGTTGGCATCGGGGAAGCCAAAAACAACCGGCCCACCGGTGAACCACTCCTGTGCGTCAAGGTCCCACACCAGCCACGAGCCGACCAGTGGCTGCCCGAGGAGGCGCGCGAAGCGCGCCCGGTGCGCCGCGGCCAGCGTGCAAGCATCGTGGTGCCACGCAGGCTCATATCCCTCGATGCCTAGCACGCCGACCGCCTCCCTCCACTTGTCACACCGGTGACAACGAAGGGCAATCTACTTCAGCGACGTCCCGGTGGAACGAAGGTCCTGGCACGCCTCGACCACACGCTTGGCCATGCCCGCCTCGGCGGACTTGCCCCACGTGCGCGGGTCGTAGTTCTTCTTGCTGCCGACCTCACCGTCCACTTTGAGCACACCGTCGTAGTTGGTGAACATGTGGCCGGCCACCGGACGGGTGAACGCATACTGGGTGTCGGTGTCGATGTTCATCTTGACCACGCCGTAGTCGAGCGCGTCGCGGATCTCGCTCAGCAGCGAGCCCGAGCCGCCGTGGAAGACGAGGTCGAGCGGCTTCTCCTTGCTGTACTTGGCCGACAGCGCCTGCTGGATCTCCTTGAGGATCTCCGGGCGCAGCTTGACGTTGCCCGGCTTGTAGACGCCGTGCACGTTGCCGAAGGTCAGGGCGGCCATGTAGCGGCCCTTCTCGCCCAGCCCCAGCGCCTCGACCGTGGCCAGCCCGTCGTCGGCCGTCGTGTAGAGCTTCTCGTCGATGGCGCCGACGATGCCGTCCTCCTCGCCGCCGACCACGCCGACCTCGATCTCGAGGACCACCTTGGCCGCGGCCGCCAGAGCCAGCAACTCCTCGGCGATCTCAAGGTTCTCCTTGAGCGGCACCGCCGATCCGTCCCACATGTGCGACTGGAACAGCGGGTCCTGCCCGGCCTTGACCCGCTCGGTGGACAGGGCCAGCAGCGGGCGGACGAACTTGTCCAGCTTGTCCTTGGGGCAGTGGTCGGTGTGCAGCGCAATGTTCACCGGGTACTTCTTGGCCACCTCGACGGCGTAGGCGGCGAAGGCCACCGAGCCGGTCACCATGTCCTTGATGGTGGGGCCGGACAGGTACTCGGCACCCCCGGTCGAGACCTGGATGATGCCGTCGCTCTCCGCCTCGGCGAAGCCCGCCAGGGCCGCGTTGAGCGTCTGCGACGACGTGACGTTGATGGCGGGGTATGCGAACGCGCCTGCCTTCGCGCGGTCGAGCATCTCTGCATAGACCTCAGGGGATGCTATAGGCATCGATCGTGCTCCTAACTAACCAATCCTCACGGGCTGGGGAGAGACCGCTTTGTGCTCCGCCCTGCTACAGGAGTATGTCACTACGCCTTTTCCACCCTGTCGGGGACAAGCAGGCTCAGCAGCCAGCTCACCACGCCCATCACGATGGCACCCCAGAATGCGGGCCAGAATCCATCGATGCTAAAGGGCAGGTCGAATAGCCCGGCCAACCAGTCGACCAGCAGGAACAGCAGAGCGTTGACCACGAAGGAGATCAGGCCGAGCGTGAGGACATAGAAGATACAACCGACAAGCTTGACGATCGGTTTGATGATCGCGTTGACCAGGCCGAAGATCAGTGCGACCAGCACGATAGTGAGGGCCTGCTTGCCCGCGCTGTCGGTGGTGACGTCGATGCCCGAGACGATCTTGGTGGTCACCCATAACGCCACCGCGTTGATCAACCATCGGATCAGAAACCCCATACGGCCATCTTCGCCCGTAAAAGCCCTCATCTGCTGGCGAATACTCAAGCTAGGCCATACGGTGAGAGGGTGACCGAGGTTCCCGACGCCGACCGGGCGGAGCAGACCATCCCGGCCGACCGCGACGACGATGAGCCGGACACGCCCACCTCGCCCCCGATCGAGGCCAACGAGGCGGACGTGGTCGAGCAGTCGATTCCCGTCCCGATCGACGACGACTACCGCTGACCGAGCAACCCGGCACGCCAGCGATCTCGGCGTCCACCTCCCTCGACAGATAGAGGGGTGCACGGTCGCGAAAACATTGCGCTGTACCCTTGGCGCTCGTGAACACCATCCACGCGATCGCCGACTTCGCCAGCTTCAACCCGCTCAACGCCAGCGACTGGCTGCACCTGTTCGGCTCCTTCGCCGTCTATGGGGTGTGGTTCATCCTGTTCGCCGAGACCGGACTCATGGCCGGGTTTTTCCTGCCCGGTGACTCCCTGCTGTTCGTGGCCGGGGTCTTCGCCTCCTCCTTCCTCCAGGACGAGGGCATCCAGCTCAACATCTGGGCCCTGCTCATTGGCGGCCCGATCTTCGCGATCCTGGGCGCGCAGCTTGGCCACTGGCTCGGCGCCAAGTACGGTCCTCCGCTGTTCGATCGGCCAAACTCGCGTTTCTTCAAGCGCAAGCACGTCGACAAGGCCGAGCACTACTTCCAGAAGTTCGGCCCGCGCCGCGCGGTGGTGCTCGCCCGCTTCATCCCGATCGTGCGCACGTTCATGAACCCGGTCGCCGGGACGCTGGGCATGCCCGCCAAGCAGTTCTTCGTGTGGAACGTGGTGGGTGCGATCCTGTGGGTCGACGGCGTCCTGCTCGCCGGCTACCTGCTCGCCGAGCAGATCATCAACGCGATCGGCGGCGCCGAGAACATCGACACGTACATCGTCCCGTTCGTTCTGATCATCGTGGCCATCTCCGCCATCCCTATCTTCGTCGAGATCATCCGAGAGCGGCGCGCCCGGCGCCGCGAACGAACCAAGGACAGCATCAGCGCCTGACGGGATGCTTCATTCACGTCATCAGGTCAGCAGCGCCTGCAGGAAGATCAATTGCATCTCCTCCGGGCTGTTGACCTGGAAGGCCGCCCCGCCGGTGGTGTCCGCGATTGCCTTGAGCTCGTTCATGTTGACGTCGGGGCCGATGCCGAGCAGCACCACGCGGATGTAACGGGTCACGTCGGCGAGCACCTCCAGCTCGCGCTGCGTCTGCCGCAGCCCGGTGCCGGTGTTGTCCCGGCCGTCGGTGAAGACGACAAGGGTGTTGCGCAGCTCGGGCTTGTAGTTGTTGAGCAGCTCCTGGTACCCCGCCTTGATCGAGGCGTAGAGCGGTGTCACGTCCGTCGGCGCCGGGTTGGCCGCGTTTACCTTGGCCAGCAGGGTTTCCCGCTGCCCCGGCTTGTTCAGCGGGGCCAGCGGCGCCAGCTCCTGATGCCCCGGCCCGGCGTAGGCCCACAGCCCGATCTCGCTCACGTCGGTGAACAGGGCCAGCCCCTGCGACGCCGCCTCCCGCATCACCTGCATACGCGTGCGCGCGCCGAGCGGGTTGTTCATCGAAGCGGTGGCGTCGACCATCGCGAGCACGCGTGAGGGAGTCCTGGCGGCGACCCAGATTCGCAGGGCCGACGCGACCCTCGCCATGTCCTGCAACGGTTGCACATGCACGAGGGCAGTCGTCACCCCGTGACCGGTGGGGAAGCCGGGCGCGGCGGAGCCGTCGGGCAGCCGCAACTTGTGGCGCGCCAACACGTTCCGGTACTGCTGGCTGGTGAGCGCGCCGCGGAAGGCCGCCGCGGCGGCGGTGATCGCACGCGATTGGCGTGACCGCAGGATGAAGGGGTAGTCGAGCGTGGGAACGTCCGTCAGCGGCACGGCGGCCATTGGGGAGGCGGTATTGCTGGTGTTGTACGCCAGGACCGCCTGCTCGCTCACGGGCGCTCCGGTGATGCCCCGGCCGAAGCTCTCCCACAGCGCCTGGACGTCATTGACTAGCGCGCCGACGTTGCGGTAGCTCAGCACCAGGCGGGGCAGATCCTTGGGCGCGGCTACCACGGCGTCGGAGATCACCATCGCGCCGACCATGCCGGCCGTGTCGCGCCGGGGCTCCACCATCCCGATTTTGAGCGGGTTCTTGTTGTTGGGATCGAGAGCGAGCTTGGAGATGGTGGCGGTATCCAGCCGTCCCTGTGGCAGCTGGCCGGCCATGGCCCGGGCGACCGACTCGGGCACGGCGAGCACGATCGGGCTCGCGGCGATCGAGGTGCCGTCGCCCTCGAACAGCTCCCGGTCGACCTCGGAAACGCGCCCGATCCAGTAGGAGGAGTCCGGGATCCACGCCGGCGGCAGGTCCGACTCCGCGGGGGTGGGCGCGGGCTTAGCGGCCACGTCGACCCATCCGCCCGACCACGTGGCGAGGTTCTCCGCCATCTGGTGCGATGCTTTGGCGACCACCTCGACCCGGACGCACTCGTCGTTGACGGTCGGGCGGGTCGCCCCCCAGGCGGTGGCGATCTCGCTGATGGCCGGAGCGATCGCGGGATCCGCCGCGACCGCGAGCTTTATCCCCGAGCTGCTGCTGCAGCCGCCGGCGTCGGCCGTGACCGTGCGCAGGATGACCGACCCGGCCGCGATCAGCGACAGCGCACCAATCACCACCAGTGGAGTGCGGATGGCGCGGTTTCGCAGCAGGCGGGTCGGACGATGACGACCAGACATCTCCGGCTCTCCTCTTGCCAGTCTCCCGGGCGCCAGCATAGATCGATTGAACGTGAACGCAACTCGGAGATCGGTTAGAATACCTACCGTAGTCCTTACAGCACAAAGCGCCGCTGGGTGGAGGCCCAGCGGCGCTTTGGTTTATCTCGAACGTTCAGCGAGCCTTTTTGGTGGCGCGCTTCCGAGGCGGGGTCAGCAGCTCGGCGACGGTGGCGATGGCCGACGGCACCAGGCTGTAGTAGGCCCACACGCCGCGCTTGTCCCGGTTCAGCAGACCGGCCTCGGTGAGGATGCGCAGGTGGTGGCTAACGGTCGGCTGGGACAGGCCCAGCGGGGCGGTCAGATCGCAAACGCAGGCTTCGCCTTCCGGCGCCGACTGGATGAGGCTGAGCAGCCGCAGCCGGGCGGGGTCGGCGAGAGCCTTCAGGACACCGGCGAGGCGCTCGGCGTCAGCTCTCTCAATCGGCTCGCCGGCAAGCGGCGAGATCTGAGGCAGCGGGGTTTCCACCAGGGCAGTTCCCACGTGATCCATCCTTCCAACAACAGCATCGATCCACCTACATATTAGCAGGTACGGATCTGACTTCCGTTAGGCCGACAGGTCAAGGTCGGCCAACGTATAGGCGGCTCGATATGACAGTCCGGCGGTCT
>Ga0075428_100000202_pt1 | contig 56911 bp, 67 predicted proteins | sample RhiMetdeltSRZDD2_FD_75291 | JGI IMG/M metagenome (GOLD analysis project Ga0075428, IMG submission 75291) | Populus rhizosphere microbial communities from Tennessee, USA - Rhizosphere MetaG P. deltoides SRZDD2 | ecosystem: Host-associated > Plants > Roots > Rhizosphere > Soil | place: USA... | reverse complement strand
AATAAGCCGCCTTCACTGGCGACTCGGCGAGCGCCCGGCCAGCCAGACGCCGCAAAGCACGAGCAACATGCCCACCAGGTGGTAGCTGCGCAGCGCCTCGCCGACGAACATCCAGCCATAGAGCGCGGCAAAGAGCGGCGTAAGGTAGATCGCAAGGCCGGCGAAGGCGACGCCGGCCATGTGCTGCAGCCGGGCGTACAGCACGTACGAGCCGTACGAGGCAAAGAACACCGTGAGCGCAAGCAAGGCCGAGCTCGCGGCCGAGAACTCGAAGCGCCTCCCGGCCGCCCATTCGCCGAGCGCGAACGGCGCTGCCGCCGCGGCGCCGGCGGCACAGAGCCATGCAAAGCGCACCGTCACGTCCAGCTCCGTCTTGAGGCGGCGCAGGAGGAAGGAGTAGACCGCCCAGCCGAGCGAGCCGGCGAGCGCCCATACGTCGCCGCGGTTGATAGCCAGGCCGCGCAAGGTCGCCAGATCGCCCCGCGCGACGATCGCGACGATGCCTGCGATGCACAGCACGATGCCGGTGATGCGCAACGGTCCGAGCGGCTCGTGCAGGAAGGCGTGCGCGAGCAGAAGCATGACCACCGGCGAGCCGGCGTAGATGAGGCCGATGTTCACCGCGCTCGTGTGTTCGCCCGCCAGGTACGCTGCCGCGCCGCACAGCGTCATGCCGATCGCGCCAAGCAGGAACGAAGCCGGCGCTTCCCGCTTCATCGCCGGCCATGACGCGCGCATCGCCCCGGCGGCGAGCGCGCAGGCGACCAGCGCGGTGAAGAACCAGCGCCAGAAGGTCAACGCGAGCGGCGGCAGCCAGCCCGCGGCGAGGCGCGCGACCAGGATGTTGGCCGCGAACATCGCCGGCGCGACGAATAGCAGGGCCCATGCGCCGGCCGGCGTCCTCATGCCGGAACTCGGCCAAGGCCGATCGAAATCAGTCCTTGGCCCGTTCCGATATTGCGGTAAGTCAATAGGACGTCCACTCGTTGCACATGCAGCCCTGCTCAGCCGCGCAGCCGCACGTCGGGCTGCACGCGCAGTTCCGCTTTGCATCGCTCATCGGGGTCGTGGCCGCGAGTTGGCAGCCGCATTGGCAGGCTTCGCCGGCACAGTTGCTGCACTTGCAGAGATCATTCATGGGGTGATTCATTGTGGCTCCTTTGTGTGCTGGTGTGGTTGGTTAGGTTCGGCGGACATCGCGTATCCGACGGACGCATTGTGTCCGCCCGCCACGAGCGGGTATTGAAGGAAGCCGCCGGGTTGCTTGAACGAACCGGCTGACTTGCGTCAGGCCGGCGGCGCGAAGGGCGAGACGATTTCGAAGAACTCGCCCCGCATCAACACCGAGGGCGGGATGCCGAACATCTGGTGAAACGTGCGCGTGAGGTGCGCGGCGTCGGCGAAGTCGGAGGCATGCGCCGCATCGGCGATGCTGGACTGGCGGCCGATGGCGAGCATCGCGCGTGTGAGCTTGCGCCAGAGCATGTAACGTCGGAAGGGCAACCCGAGCTGCTCCTTGAAGAGATGCGCGAAACGGTCGGACGAAAGATGCACGAGCGCCGCCGCGCGCTCGAGCGACATGCGCAGGTCCTCGGCTTCGCGGATCTTCGTGAGCACCGCGGTGACGCGGTGGTCGAGACGCCGGCTCGGCGGCGCTCCGGCGCAGAAGGCGCGCACGCAGTGGCGCACGAGATCGGCTACATCCACGCTCTCGAGCGGGCGCTCGAAGAAGGCGCGCAGCTCGTCAAGGCATCCTTGCAGGCGCGACGCCGGCGCGAGGGTGATGTCCTCCACAAGAACCGACCGCAGCCACGCACCCTCGCTCGACTCCGGATCGACGAACAGCAGCGCGCCGGTGGCGCCGCGCGCATTGAACGAATGCTCGACGTCTGGACGGACGATGAAGCCTTGCCCCTCGCGCCACTCGCCCCCCGTCTCCCGGATCGCCGCGGCGCCGTCGATCGCGAGGAAGATCTGGATCGCATGATGCGAATGCGGCGGCACTTCGCCGCCGGCTTGTGCCGCCACGAGGAAGCCGCCCTCCCACAGGTACCAGCGGGGTTCGGGCCGCGCCGCCGTGGCGCCGCCGATCCAGACCGGGCCCCCTTTGCCCGGCGTAGCAGGTTTATTCAAGTCGCGCATCCGTTGCGTTCAAGAATACGGTCCGGCTCGTTCAATACGCGCCTCGAGCGCGTCGCTATCGTTCGCTCCATGACGCGCCGATTCCCGGCGCGCAGCCACCCAGGCGAGACGACGATGGACAACACCAAGATTACCGCAAGATTCCGCCACTACGACACCCTCGTCATCGGCGCCAGCCAGGCCGGGCTCGCCGCGGGCTACTACCTCAAGCTCGCCGGATTACGCTTCGCGCTGCTCGATGCGGCCGACGGGATCGGCGCCGCGTGGACCAACCGCTGGGACAGCCTGCGGCTCTTCACGCCCACACGCTACGATGCTCTTCCCGGCATGCCTTTCCCGGGCGAGCCCTATTTTCTCCCGACGAAGGATGACGTCGCTGCCTACCTGAAGGCGTACGCGCGGCGCTTCGATCTCCCGGTGCGCCTGCGCACTTCAGTGCGCAACTTGCACGCCGAGGATGCGCGATACGTTGTCACCACCGCGAGCGGCGAATCACTCACGGCGCGCTCGGTGATCGTCGCGACTGGAGCGAATCAGCAGCCGTACGTGCCGGCCTTCGCTGCCGGCCTCGATCCGCGGCTCGTGCAGATGCATTCAAGCGCCTACCGCCGTCCGTCGCAGTTGCCGGAGGGCGGCGTGCTGGTGGTGGGCGCAGGAAACTCCGGCGCGCAGATCGCGCTCGAGCTCGCGCAAAGCGGCCGGAAGGTCGTGCTCTCCGGACCGGACACCGGCTCGCTGCCGCGACGCCTCCTCGGCCGCGACATCTACGACTGGCTCTGGCCGACGATCATGCGGCCACCGGTGGACACGGCCCTCGGCCGCCGCCTGATGCGGGGCCGGCTCTTTGCGGGCGATCCGCTGATCGGCATGTCGGCGAAGTCCCTCGCGCACCCCGGCCTCGAGCGCGTCGGCAAGACCGTCGGCGTGCGCGGCGGAGCCCCTGTGCTCGCCGACGGACGTATCCTTTCGGCTGTCGGCGCCGTAATCTGGTGCACCGGCTTCCGTCCCGACTTCAGCTGGATCGAGCTGCCGATACTCGGCCTCGACGGCTATCCGCTGCATTGGCGCGGCATCGCATCCGACGCACCCGGTCTGGCCTTCCTCGGCATGCGCTTCCAGCACCGCATGAGCTCGGCCCTGCTCGGCGGCGTCGGCGAGGACGCCGCCTACGTCACCGGCGAGATGGTGAAATATCTGAGATCCGGCGAGGCGATTGAGAAGTTGGCAGGTCGTGGCGGATTCGAACCGCCGACCGACGGATTAAGAGTTTGAGACGTTCAAGTTACTCGAGCGGCAAGCCGCTCGATTGCACCGCTTTCTTCCAGACGGTCACCTGTTCCTTCGTGTACGCGGCCAATTCGTCGGCCGTCGAGCTTTGCACCTCGAATGCCTGTCGCGCGATCTGTTCGCGCACTTCGGAGCGCCCGAGAAGCGCCGTGACTTCCCTGTGCAACCGCGCGACGATTTCTTTCGGCAGCCCGGCCGGGCCGAAGAGTCCGGCCCAAGGCACGATCGAGAGCGGCGGCGCACCCGCTTCCGCCATGGTCGGTACTTGCGGCGCCAATGGGCTGCGTTCGTGGAGAAGCGTCGCGAGCACGCGGAGCCTGCCTTCTTTCGCCGGCCCGAGCGCATTCGTCGGCGTGGCGAACATCAACTGCACGCGCCCGCTCACCAGATCGATCGTCGCCGCACCCTCGCCCTTGTAGGGCACGCGGACCATGTCGAGATTGGCGAACCCGGCGAGCTGGACGGCGGCCATCGTGCCCGTGGTGGTCGGGCCGGCGTAGTTCACCTTGCCGGGATTCGCGCGGATATACGCGATGAGCTCGGCGACATTGCTCGCCGGCACGGACGGATGCGTAAAAAGGAAATAGGAAAAGGTGCCGATCTTCGTGATCGGCGTGAAGCCGGTCGTCGGATCGTAAGGCGGCTGCTTGCGCATCGCGGGGACCGCCGACATGGCGCTGCTCGTCGCCATGAAAAGCGTGTACCCGTCTGCCGGCGACTTCGTGACCGTGTCGGCGGCGATCGCGCCGTCCGCGCCGGCCGATGAACCGGGTGCGCGAGCCCTCGCCGCGCAGGCGATGGTAGGCGATCGCGATCTTGAGGGCCGTGTCCACGGCCTCGGAGCCCGAGTTGGTGAAGAAGACCTGCGAAAGGACGGGCGGCGCGATCGCGGCGATCCGCTCCGCGAGCTCGAACGCGCGCGGATGCCCGGTGGAGAACGATGCCGCGAAATCGAGCTCCCCCGCCTGGCGCCGGATCGCCTCGACGATGCGCGGCCGGCAATGCCCCGCGTTCACGCACCAGAGCGTCGCCAAGCCGTCGAGCACTTGGCGGCCGTCCGAGGTCGTGTAGTACATGTCTTTCGCCGACATGACGAACTTCGGCGCCGCCTTGAAGCGCGCGTTGTCGGTGAACGGCATCCAGTAGTGCTCAAGCGTCCGCGCGATCTGCATTGATTCTCTCGCCCTTAGTCTTCCAGAACGATACCGCTCTTCGCGATCACCTCGCCGAGGCGCGCGCGTTCCGTAACCATGAAGGCTTCGAAGGCGGCAGCGGAGTCGCCCGCGGGCACGGCGCCGGTCTTGAGTACCTGCGCCTTGACTTCAGACTGGTGCATCGCTTGCACGATCGCGTCGTTCAACCGCTTGACGATCATTGCCGGGGTTCCTGCCGGCGCCACGACCCCCCAGGACTGTGAGATCTCGTAGCCCGGGACGGTCTCGGCGATGGTCGGCAGCTCGGGCAGCGCGGGATTGCGCCCGCTACCCGTCGTCGCGAGCGCGCGCACTCTGCCGGTCTGGATGTGGCCGCCGGCCGCAATCGGGGAAGTGATGATGAGCTGAGCGTTACCCGCGATTACGTCGAGCAGCGCGGGCGCCGCGCCCTTGTAGGGAACGTGAACGAGCTTGATGCCGGCGAGAAGATTGAGCATCTCGCCCGCCAGGTGCGCCGGCGAGCCGACGCCGGCGGAGGCATAGTTCAGAGTCCCGGGCTTGCTTTTCGCGAGCTCCACCAACTCCGCCACCGTCCGAACCGGGAGCGACGCATTGACCACCAGAACGTTCGACGCGGTGGCGATGCGTGAGACGGGAGCGAAATCCCTGACCGGGTCGTACGCGAGATTCTTCTTGAGGCTCGGCAGGATGGCGTAGATCGCGGTCGTGGTGAGCAGCAGCGAGTAGCCGTCGGCTGGCGAGCGCGCGGCGATGTCCGCGCCCAACGCGCCCGAAGCGCCGGGTCGATTGTCCACGACCATCTGCTGGCCGAGGAGCTCGGACAGCTTCTGGCTGAGGATCCGGCCCAGCTGATCGGGAGCGCCGCCCGCCGCATCGGCGACGATCAGCCGCATCGGCTTCACCGGATAGGTCTGCGCACCGGCGGCTGCCGCGCAAAGAAGCAGAGTTGAAAGGACGAACGGCCAGACGCGGCGCAGCGGCTTCATTCCATCATCCTCCTAATTCATATCCGGCACGCTGCCGGGCGCCGGCGTGTAGTTGAGGTCGCCGCGCGCGAGAGCGGCCTCGCGGCCGCCATAGCGGGCGAGCAGCTCGGCCTGGCGGCGCTTCGCGCGCGCATCGACCTCCCCTGGGTCGCAGAAACGGCGTAGCTCGGCTTGCATCGCCGCCAGCGTCGCGCCCTGCCGCGGGTCCCCGGCGAGGTCCGTTCGCTCCTCCGGATCGCTCTGCAGATCGAAGAGTTGCGGCCGATACCGCGCGCAATGCACGTACTTCCAGCGCCCTTTGCGAAGCATGGTGATGCCGCCGGTGGAGCCGATCGCGTGGTATTCGCTGAGGACGGCACGCTGCGCATGGCTCGGCGCCGAAAGCGCGAGGGGCGACACGCCGTGATAGCCGCCGGCGTCCGGCATCGTGCAGCCAGCCGCTTCGAGGAACAACGGGAAAAGGTCGACGTGGCTCACCGGCGTGGGGCACGTCGCACCGGGGGGAATGCCGGGCCCGGCCATCAGCAGCGGAACGCCGGCCGACTCCTCGTACATGGTCGATTTTCCCCACAGCCCGCGTGCGCCGACGTTGTCGCCATGATCGCTGGTGTACACGACGCGCGTCTGCTCCGCGAGCCCGGCGTCGTCGAGCGCCTGCAGCACCTTGCCGACGTTGTCGTCCATGAAGCTCACCAAGCCGAGGTAGCCCGCGATCGCGCGTCGCACCGCGCCGTGGTCGCCGCCGAAACCGAGGTCATAGCCGACGCACGCGTCGTAGTCTCGCAGGTAGGGGTGCTCCGGTCGCTCGTGCGCCAGGTACTGCTTCGGCAGCGCAATACGCTCGAGCGGATAAAGGTCGTAGAACCGCGGCGGCGCCACGAGCGGAAAGTGCGGGCACACGAACGACACGAAGAGCGCCCAAGGGCGCTCGCGGTGCGTGCGTGCGTCTTCGTGCAGCCACCTCTGCGCGCGCGCGGCGATGTCCCGATCGTAGCGCGTGTAAGGCGATTCGCCCGGGCCGGCCATCCTGGCGAGCTTGTCGTATCCGTTGCGGCGCGGGATGTTCTCGCGCACGAGGCCCTTGACGTCGCCGATGCCGTCGACGACGTGCATTGCGAGCAGCTCCTGCGAGAAGCCGTGGTCGTCGCCCGGCCGCCCGCGAAAGTGCAGCTTGCCGATCGAGACCACGCGGTGGCCCTGCGCGCGCAGCAGGTGGTGCCAGCTCGGCACGGCGCCTTCGTACGGATCGGCGTTATCCCAGTAGCCGATCTGGTGCGGGTACTTGCCCGTGGCGAAGCCAGCGCGCGAGGGCACGCAGATCGGCGAGGTGCAGTAGGCCGCGGTAAAACGGGTGCCGCGCGCGGCGAGGCCGTCGAGGTACGGGGTGCGCGCGAGCGCGTGCCCTGCGACGCCGAGCACCCCGGGGTTGTGCTCGTCGGACATGATCACCAGCAGGTTCTTGGGCGCAAGCGGCATGGAGCGAGCGGCCACACTAGTTGTCATGACACCATTCTGTCAAGACGCACGCCGCCTATAATCGCGCCATGAGCACCTCACGCGAAGACCCGCGGCTCCTGAACGCCCTGTTGTCGCACCGCGTGCTGGTGCTCTCGAACACGCTCGCGCTCGCCGCTTCGCGCCACTATCCGCAGCGTTTCGGCGTGCGCCTCGCAGAGTGGCGGGTCATCGACGCGTTGCATGCGGGCGGCGAGATCAGTGCGAACGAGATCAGCCGCTGGCTGCGCACCGACAAGGCCTGGGTCGGCCGCTCGGTCGATCGCCTGATCCGCTCCGGCTATGTGCGCCGCCGGGCGGATCCCGCGCATGGACGCCGCCTGCTGCTCACCCTCACGGCGAAGGGCAAGCGCGCGTATGCGGCGCTCGCCTTCGCCGCGCGCCGCCGCCACGACAACCTGCTGAACGTGCTGACCAGCGAAGAGCGTCAGGTGCTCGAGCGCGTCCTCACGAAACTGCAGGCTCGCGCCAGCGAGCTGCTCGGCGTATCCGATCTCGGCTTCGGCAAGGCGGCGCGCAAACTAGCTGACCCTGCGCCATGAAGTGGTAGGTCGTGGCGGATTCGAACCGCCGACCAACGGATTAAAAGTCCGCTGCTCTACCAGCTGAGCTAACGACCCGTAGTTTCGAAAGCGATTTGCGCTGCGCGATGCTCTTTGATGCGGTGTTTAGTGCGGTAAACCGCGGAAAAGGGGGCGATTTTATCAGCCCTGACGCATCAAGCGCCAGTATTGCCACTTAACGGTCGCCGCGGAGCCGGCGATGATGGCGGCGAAGGTGATGATCGAGCCGAGCGCGAGGGTGGAAAGGCCGGAAATACCCTGCCCGATCGTGCATCCGAGCGCCGTGATGCCGCCGAAGCCCATGAGGATGCCGCCGACCATGTGGAGCGCAGTGTCCTCGGCGTCGCGGAAGCCCTCCCAGCGGAAGGTTCGGGTCGCGAGCGCGTAAGCGAGCGAGCCGGCGATGACGCCGGCAGCCGAGGCGATACCAAAGGTGATGACTCGGGACTTGTCGGTCCACAGCATCAGGTACTCAAGCGTGAAGGCGAGCGGCGCCACGAACGAGAACGCTTCCATACGGCCGGTGCTGGTGGCGATGAAGGCTTCCTGAAGCGTGTTCGGATCCTCGGCGACGTGGCCGACATGCCCGCTCACGTACCACCCGCCCACGACCACGAGCCCGGTCACGACCCCGCCGAGGGTGTAATCGAAGCTCGAGCGGAACTGCCGCCCGGCATAGACGAACGCAACGAGCGCGCCGGCGACGGCCAAAGCGAGGAGTGCCATCCAGACGCCCGCCGAAACACCGGTGAGCAAGGAAAGGAGCGAGGGCAGATCCTGGCCGGTCGGCAGGGCGATCGCCGCCCTCTCCAGCACGCCCACGCGGAACGCGCCGAAGATGCCTCGCAGCGTCATGTAGGCGGCGATGCCGAGGAAAACGTAGACGACGAGCGACTTGAGATTCCCGGCGCCGACGCGGATCAGCGTCTTCGAGCCGCAGCCGGAGCCGAGGGTCATGCCCACGCCGAAGAGAAAGCCGCCGACCAGGTGGGAGAGCCAGGTGAAATTCGGGCTCGGATAGATCGACTTGGAGAGGTCGACCAAGCCGGCGAGGTGCAGCGCGCTCGCGCCGAGGAGTGCCACCGCGATGGCGAGGAGCCACATGCGCATGCGGGTGAGGTCGCCCATCGCGACCCAGTCGGATACCGCCCCCATGGTGCAGAACTGGGTGCGGTTGCCTACTGCGCCGAAGACGAAGGCAAGCGCGAAAGCGCCCCCGGTCACGTAGGGAGCGAGCTGCGCTGGGGTTGTCTCGACGATCGACGCGCCTTCTGGAGGCTCAGCCCTTCTTCGACGCGGCGAGGCGCTGCTTCGCGCTCGCGGCGGCGCTGCTCTTCGGGTAGCGCTGGATGACTTCTTCGAGCGTCTTCTGCGCGTTCCTGCGGTCGCCCATGGTTTCCTGCGAGCTCGCGATACTGAGGAGCGCGTCGGGCGCCTTCTCGCTGTCGGGCCACGACGCGAGCAGCTTGCGCTGCGCGGCGATCGCGCTCTTGTAGTCGCGCTGGCCGGAATGCGCCATGCCGATCCAGTACTGCGCGTTGGGCGCGAGCGTGCTGTTCGGGTAGGTCACGAGGAAACCCTGCATCGCCGAGACCGCCAGCGGATAGTTGCCGAGCTTGAACTGGTCGAGCGCGGCCTGGTAGGCGCGCATCTCGCCCGCCTGCTGCGAGTCGGCCGCGGACGCGGCGCCCGCCTGCCCTGCCTGGGCTCCGGCTGCGGCGGCCGCGGCGGCTGCGGCCGCCTGCTGCTCGCGCGCCTCCTCGAGCTTGCGGATGCGCGTGTCGATGTCGAGATACAGGTCCTTCTGGCGCTTGTCCGCGACCTCGATCTGGTTCGTCGCCACCTCGAGCTGGCCGCGCATCTTGGCGATGTCGCCGCGCAGCGCCTCGATCTGGCTGGCGAGGTCGACCATCGCGGAGCGGTCGCTCGCGCCCGCGACGGCCGTCTCCACCCTGGTCATGCGCTCCTCGACCAGCCGGTTCTGCTCGAGCAGCTGCTGGCGCAGGGCCTCGACGCGGCGGCGCGCCTCGTTGTCGTCGAACAGACCCTGCGCGAAGCAGGGCGCGGCGCCAAGGAGCGTGAAAAGCGGCGCGAGGACCGCTTTGGCAAGCAGGCGCATCAGTATTCGCCGCTATAGAGGATGTCGCTGCGGCGGTTCTTGGACCATGCGGACTCGTCATGGCCTTCCGCCTGCGGCTTCTCCTCGCCCAGGCTCACCGACTCGATCTGGCTGTCGCGCGCGCCGAGCAGCACCAGCATCTTCTTCACGCCGTCGGAGCGCCGCTGGCCGAGGCCCACGTTGTACTCGCGGCTGCCGCGCTCGTCGGTGTTGCCCTGGATCAGGATCTTCGCCGAGGGGTTCTCGCGCAGGTACTTGGCATGCGCCTCGACCAGGCTGCGGTACTGGTCCTTGATGTCGAACTGGTCCAGGTCGTAGTAGATCGAGCGCTGCGCGAGCGCGCCGGTCTTGAGCTTCGGATCGGCGCCGGCGACCGCGCCGGGCTTGGTGACGTCGATCTTCGCGACCGGCCCGCTCGGCGAGCTCGCGCCCGGCTTCGCGCCGGGCTTGGTGGCGTCGGTGACCGGAGCGCCGCTCTGGGCGTCGCCCTCGGGGGTGGTGGTGCTGCAGCCGGCGATGAGGGCTGCAACGGCAAACGCGGTGAGAATCGGAAGGTAGCAAGCGCGCATGGCGTCTCCTTTCTGCATGGCGTCAGTTATTCGATGAAGGGGCCCCAGGCCGGCTCGCGCACGTCGCCGCCTGTAGCTGCCGAGAGTCTTTGCTTGAAGCGGCCGTCGGCCGACACCGCCGACAGCAGGCCGCGGCCGCCGATCACGGTGGCGAGCAGAATCATGCGGCCGTTGGGAGCGTAGCTGGGCGACTCGTCGCGGTCGCTGTCGGTGATGATCTGCACCTGCCTGTTCGCTAGGTCTTGTAGCGCCACTTGGAACTTGCCGCTGTTGCGCGTGATGTACGCCAGCGACTTGCCGTCGGGCGAGGGGCGCGGCGACACATTATAGCTCCCCTCGAAGGTTACGCGCTGCGGCTCCCCGCCGGTCGGGGCCATGCGGTAGATCTGCGGCGTGCCGCCGCGGTCGGACGTGAAATAGATCCACTTTCCGTCGGGCGAGTACCGCGGCTCGGTGTCGATCGCCGACGAGGTCGTGATGCGCCTCACGTTGCTGCCGTCGGGATTGAGCACGAAGATCTGCGAGCCGCCCTCGCGCGAGAGGGTCACGGCGAGGGTCTTGCCGTCGGGCGACCAGGCCGGGGCGGAGTTCGAGCCCCTGAAGTTCGCCGCCACGTTGCGCTTGCCGTCGAGCAGCGAGTGCACGTACACCACCGGCTTCTTGTTCTCGAACGACACGTAGGCGAGGCGCCGGCCGTCGGGCGACCAGGCGGGCGAGATGATCGGCTCGAACGAGGCGAGCGCGGTCTCGGCGCCCTCGCCGTCGGCGTCGGCGATCTGCAGCTCGTAGCGGTTGCCGCGCTTCACCACGTAGGCGATGCGCGTGGAGAACACGCCCTTGTCGCCGGTGAGCTTCTCGTAGACGAAGTCCGCGATGCGGTGCGCGGTCGCGCGCACCTGGTCCTTGGTCATCGTGTAGGCGATGCCGCCGAGCGCCGCCTGCTTCACCGTGTCGTGGAGGCGGAAGCGCGCCTCGTAGCGCCCGTCCGGGCGGCTCGATACCGAACCGACGACCAGCGCGTCGGCCAGGCGCGAGCGCCACTCCGAATAATTGACGGTCGAGGCCTCGGTCGGCGCGGGGTTGAGCGGCGGCAGCTCGATCGCGCGGAACAGGCCGCTGCGCTCGAGGTCGGCGCGCACGATCGCGCTGATGGCGCTCGATCCAAGCGCCGCCTCGCCCGCGAACGGCACGATGGCGATCGGCGTGCGCTGCTGCGTCCCCGGGGTAATGTCGAATACCAGCTGCGCGCCTGCCCCGGGCGCAGCAAGCGCCAGAACGAAGCCCAGGAAGAGCCGGCGCGCTTCGAAGCGGTTGACCGTCATCATGTTCTTAAATGTACGCAACACAGGTTAATCGCGCGACGGGAAAGTCACAATGAGACGCCGATCGAACAGCGAGCGCGGCTCTGGAAGTGGGAGCGGTGACGACTTCAGGATCCCGCGCTCCACCGCGGCATCATAGGCCTCGTTACCGCTCGACTTGATCTTCCGGACCGAGACGACCTCTCCCGTAGGCAGCTGCACGATCTCGAATACCGCCGTCGGCGTTCCCTGGATATCCAGGGGCAGAATCCAATTCTGCCGCACCTTACCTCGGATCCGATTGATGTAGTCGCCAAGCGCGCGGCTGTTCGCAGTGGCGGCGAGCTGACGCGCGGTCTTCTCGGACTCGGCCTTGCGCCGTGCCTCGTCGGCGCGGCGGCGCTCCTCGTTCAGCTTCTCCTGCTCGAGCGCGACCTGCTCGCGCATCAGGATCTTCTCGATGTCTTCCTTCGGCGCGGGCTTCGCCTCGGGCTTGGGCTTGGGCTTCGGCTTGGGCGGCGGCGCCTTCTCGACGATGTCGGGCTTCTTCACCTCGGGCTCGGGCTCCGGTTTTGGCGGCTCGACCTTCGGCGGCGGGGGCGGTGGGGGCTTGGGTGCCTCGACTACCGGCGCCGGCGGAGGCGGCGCCTCCCACAGCTCCACCGACACCGTCTCGTCGGGACGGTTCTGCATGCGCACCCCTATGAACATGAACACAATTAGTACCGCATGGACGGCAAAGGCGAGCAGGAAGGCGCGCCCCAGCGCATAGTCCGGCCGGGCCCCGAAGTAAGCCAAGGTACTCATTGGCAAACCACCAGGTAAGCCAATGTACTCATTCTTGGTTCGCACTCGTGCTCATTGCTGGACGCGGACCTGCAATCCGACCCGCTGGATTCCCTGCTTGCGGAGCTCGTCCATCACCTGGAGCACCGACTCGTAGCGCGCGTTCTTGTCGCCACCGACGAGCACCGAGAGCTCCTCGTTCGCGCTGCGCGCGTTCTTCAGCACCTTGGCGAGATCGGCGCGCGCGACCTGCGCCTCGTCGACGATGCGGCCGTTGCCGTCGCGGGTGCGCACCACCAGGCCCTGGTCGGCGCGGACGAACACCTCGAGCGGCACCACCCGCGGCGCGCTCGCCTTGCCCACGGTCGGCAGATCGATCACCGAGGGCGTGATGAGCGGCGCGGTGACCATGAAGATGACCAGCAGCACCAGCATCACGTCGATGTAGGGCACGACGTTGATCTCGTGCATCGGTCCGCGCTTTCGGCGTAGGGTAGCCATGCGCCTACTTCACCGCCTGGCGGTGAAGGATGTTGGAGAACTCTTCCATGAAGCTCTCGAAACGGTTGGCGAGCCGCTCGATGTCGTGGGAATAGCGGTTGTAGGCGACCACCGCGGGAATCGCGGCGAACAGGCCGATCGCGGTCGCCACCAGCGCCTCGGCGATGCCCGGCGCGACCTGGGCGAGCGTCGCCTGCTGCACGTTGGCGAGGCTGCGGAACGCGTGCATGATGCCCCATACCGTGCCGAAGAGGCCGACGTACGGGCTGACCGAGCCGGTGGAGGCGAGGAACGCGAGGTGGCGCTCGATGAAGTCCATCTCGCGCTGGAAGGTGGCGCGCATCGCGCGGCGCGCGCCGTCGACCATGTTGCTCGGGTCGGTGCCGCGCTGGCCGCGCAGCTTGGCGAACTCGCGGAAGCCCGCTTCGAACACGCGCTCGAGGCTGCCGATGTTGTGGCGGTTGTTGACCGCGCCCTGGTAGAGGGTGTTCAGGTCGTTGCCGCTCCAGAACTCGCGCTCGAACTTGTCGGTCTGCGCGTTGGCGCGGCGGATGGAGAACCATTTCTGGAAGATGAACATCCACGACATGAACGACACCGAGAGCAGGAGGAACATCACCACCTTGACGACGAAGCTGGCGTGGACGATCAGCGTCCAGATGTCGAGGTCTTGCGTAACGGTCATTTGAACGCCTGTTGTAGTTCTGCCGGGACACGCGCCGGCCTCATCCGGTCGCGGTCGACGGTCGCGAGGATTACCTCGGCTTCGACCAGAAGCTCGGAACCGCGTTCCACCCGATGGCGGAACACCAGGCTGGCGCGGCCCATTTTAACCACTTCGGCTGACACCGATAACATGTCGTTGAGGCGCCCGGGCGCGTGATAGCGCGCCGTCAGCTCGTGGACCAGGAATAGTACGCGCCGCGCGTCGGCGAGGTGCGCGAGGTCGATGCCGAGCGCGTGGAGCAGCTCGCTGCGCGCGCGCTCCATGAAGGCGAGGTACTGGGCGTGGAACACCACGCCGCCGGCGTCGGTGTCCTGGTAATAGACCCGGACGGGAATCCGCAGTCCTTCCCTCAAGGTCGGTCGCTCCAACCTTTTAAGTGTCCCTTAAGTATCGGACAGCAGATCGCGCTGCGTCTGCGGCGCAGCGAGGCCGAAATGCCTATAGGCCGAGAGCGTCGCGACGCGCCCCCGCGGGGTGCGCTGCAGGTAGCCCTGCTGGATCAGGAAGGGCTCCAGCACGTCCTCGATCGTGTCGGCCTCCTCGCCGATGGCGTGCGCCAGGTTCTCCACCCCGACCGGTCCGCCCGAAAACTTCTCGATCACGGCGAGCAGGAGCTTGCGGTCCATGAGGTCGAGGCCCAGCGCGTCGACGTCGAGCATCCGCAGCGCGGCCTCCGCCACCGCACCCGTGACCGTGCCGTCGGCCTTCACCTGGGCGTAGTCGCGTACGCGCCGCAGCAGCCGGTTGGCGATGCGCGGCGTGCCGCGCGCGCGGCGCGCGATCTCGGCCGCCCCGTCGTCGGCGAGACTGACCTCGAGCAGGTGCGCGGAGCGGCGCACGATCCTCGTGAGCTCGCCCTCGGTATAGAACTCGAGGCGCGCCACGATGCCGAAGCGCTCGCGCAGCGGGTTGGTGAGCATGCCCGCGCGGGTGGTGGCGCCGGCCAGCGTGAAGGGCGGCAGGTCGAGCTTGATCGAACGTGCCGCGGGCCCCTCGCCGATCATGATGTCGATCTGGAAGTCCTCGAGCGCCGGGTAGAGGATCTCCTCGACCACCGGCGAGAGGCGGTGGATCTCGTCGATGAACAGCACGTCCTTCGGCTCGAGGTTCGTCAGCAGCGCGGCGAGATCGCCGGGACGCTCCAACACCGGCCCGGAGGTCTGGCGCAGGTTCACGCCCATCTCGCGCGCGATGATGTGCGCGAGCGTGGTCTTGCCGAGTCCCGGCGGACCGAAGAGCAGCACGTGGTCGAGGGCCTCGCCGCGCGCGCGCGCCGCCTGGATGAAGATCTCGAGCTGGCCGCGCACCTTCTCCTGGCCGACGTACTCCGCGAGCGTCGCCGGCCGCAGCGCCCGCTCGAACTCCCCTTCCTGCGCCGTAGCCGGGCGCTGCGAGATGATGCGGTCGGTCTCGACTGCCATCCCCGCATTCTATAGGGACGAAAAAAAAGCCGGGTAAGCCCGGCTTCGATCTCAGGTGACCCGGTAGACCCGGAGGCCTACCAGATCGTGAATTGGAAGCCCACCATGACGCCCACCGACTCTGGCTTGATCCCTTCCTTTTCCTTCAGGTCGTAGTTCTGATACTCCACGACCAGAGCGAGATTTTTCGCCACCGCCCCCTTCATCCCGAGTCCATACAGCGTGCCCTTGTGCGTCTGGCTGAAGTCGCCCGATTGGGACTTGAGCTTGGCCTGCGCCGCGCCGATCCGCCCGTAGATGAGCGCGCCGGTTCCGAGCTTCAGCCCCGGCAGGATGGAAACGGCGCCGGCCTCTTCCACCCCGTCCGAGAAGTCCGTGCCGCCTGTCCGCACGGTGATCTGGCCGACCTGGTTCGCGTAGCTGGCTTCGACGCCCAGGTAGAGGACGCTCATGCTGAGACCAAACCCCACGTTGCCGTTGAAGCCGCCCTGATGGTCCGCGACGCCGAGAGTAATCGAGGAGTCGGTGGCCGGATCGTTGGCGGTCTCCGAGGCTTTGAACCGCGTGAATCCGCCGCCGATGTAGAAGCCGTCGAACTGCGCCAGGCTGGCCGAGGACGTTGCCATTGCCGCCGCGGCCAGCAGCCCGGCGAGGAAGAATTTCCGGATGGACACGAGACCCCCTTTTTTCTTGTTGTTCTCTTATCGACTATGCACGAACTGCCCGGAACGATACTGGCCCGGTCGCGGGAAACCTAGGAAATAGCTCACACGGAAAGCCGGCGCACGGCTGCGCTCGCGCGGGAAAAAGAAAGGGCGGCCTCGCGGCCGCCCTTTCCTCCGATCGTTCTTGTTATTGTCCGATCAGAACCTGCTAGAAGCGGTACTGAACTCCGATCGACAGGACGTTGATTTCGGAGTCGTTGTAACGCTCGTACTCCGCGCGCACGCCGAGGTTGCGCGTGAAGTTGTACACCGCGCCGACGCCGTACAGGATATCCGAGCCGCTGTCGCTGGCCCCGGCCGACACGCCGGGGGCGGTGGCGCTCGCGTCCACGCTGGTGCTGCCGACGCCGAGCTTGCCGAAGAGCTCGAAATTGCCACCGAGCGGCAGGATGCCCAGGGCAGCCACGCCGAAGGTGCTGGATTGGGCCGTCGCGGTCACGGCACCCGTCTTGACCGTGATCTCGCCATGGTCGGCGTAGAAGCCTTCGACTGCGAGGTGGCGCATGAAGCGGTAGCCGCCGAAGATCTTCCAGTCGGTGTCCTTTAAATCGCAGCTGAAGCCCGCCGGGCACGAGCCGTCGGCTTCCGACTGCCCGAACGAGGCGCCGGCATAGAAGCCTTTATCCGCAGACTGCGCCTGCGCCATGCTGGCCGACGATACGGCCATTCCCGCGGCCGCGAGCAGCACCGCGATCGAGGCTTTTCTGATAGACATGAAATCCCTCCCTTAGGGTTGGTATTGTTTAAATTCGTAAGGCGCGCGAAAGATACGCCACCCCGCTCTCGGAAACGAGGGAAAAGGCACAGCTTGTTGTGCGTCGGCCACGCCCCGGGCGAGCAAAGTTGGCAAGTCGGACGGATTGATAATCGACCGATCGAGCGGGCGCTAGTGCTTGCGGCATCCGACACGACCAAAAGAAAAAAGGCGACCTCTGTGGTCGCCCTTTTCCGTGATCGACTTGTTCCTACTGCTCGATCAGAACCTCCACAGCGCGCCGAGGCTCAGGACGTCGATGTCGGTATCGCCGCCAGTAACAACGATGCCGGGGGCCGATGCGTCAGGCCCCTTGACTTTGCTATAGCGGTTCCACTCGAGCCGCAGCCCCAGGTTACGGTTGAAGTCGTATTGCCCGCCGATTCCGTAGGTCAGGTCGGTTGTGGTCTTCTTCCCTGAAACGGGGCCGCTCAGCTTGACTTCGGCGTTATAGAAGCCGAGTTTGCCGAGGATCGAGAAGTTATTACCGAGCGGCCAACTGCCGACGCCGACGATATCCCACGCGTTGGACTCGAACTTGAACGCGCCGCTCGAGGTTTCACCGAGTGGCGCATAGCCGCCTTCCACGGCGATATTGGGATGGAACTTGTAGCCGCCGAAGATCCGGTACGCGGTGTCCTTGTCATCGCACGAACCACCGCCGGGGCAGTCGGCAGTCGACGATTGCCCGACGGACGCGCCGGCGTAGAAGCCCAGCTCGGCGTTGCCACCCTTGGCTTGCGCCATGGCGAGCGACGGAAGCACGGCGAAACCCGAGAGCAGCGCGGTAACAAGAACTTTCTTCTGGATAAGCATGGGGGATTCCTTCAAAGATTTGCGATATTGCGCGCAAAGGGTAACGCCGCTGCTCTCGCTGCGGACCTGATGAAGGTCAAAACAGCCGGGTTAATGCATATCCGGACGTCCAACTGTGGTGCGCGCGCTACAAACACGCGCTCAAAACTGTCGGGAACCTAAGACGGAAGAGCTTGTCTCCCCGCTCCAGCAAACTTCAGACCGTCAGAACCTGTACAGAACCCCGACGCTCACCACGTCGATCTCGCTGCTCGTGTCATAGCGCTGCCACTGCAGCCGTGCGCCGACCTGCGGCGAGAAGTCGTATTGCAAGCCGAATCCGAGGGTGAGCTCCGTGCTGTCATCGGAAACGCGCAGCCCCGAGACGGTGGCCTCGGTCTTGATCTTGGCGAGTCCGGCGAGTCCGTAGACGTAGAACTGATTGCCGAGCGGAAACTTGCCCAGGCCGATCAATTCCCACGCGCTCGCGTTCACGCTGTTGTTTCCGACCGTGACGTCGCCGAAATCCGAGTAGCCGAACTCGGCGGCGAAGCTGCGATTGATCTGGTAGCCGCCGAAGATCTTGAGAGCGTTGTCGGTGTCCGGCCCGAGGTCGGCGCGCCCGAGCGAGGCGCCGGCGTACCACCCGGTGTCACTTTGCCTCTGCGCGAGCGCGCCGGCGGACAAGAGCATCGTGGTGCAACCAAGCAGTGCGGCAATCCATCCCTTCAACATGGCGTGACTCCTTTTCAAGATTTCGCCAGCGCCTTGAGCGCGGCGCGGATCCCTTCGGCCACCGGAAGGCCCGGCGCCAGGACTTTGATCGCGGCGTGCGCCTCCTTCTCGCTGTAGCCTAGCGCAAGCAGCGCATTCACCACGTCGCTCGAGCGCTCCTGCGCCGGCGCGGCGACTTCGGCGAGCTTGCCCTTCAGCTCGAGGAGGAGCCGCTCGGCGGTCTTCTTGCCGATGCCTGGAATGCGTGTCAGGCGGCCCGAATCCTGGAGCGCGATCGATTGCGCGAGATCGGCGACCGAAAGCCCCGAGAGCACCGAGAGCGCGGTGCGCGCGCCGATGCCCGAGATGCGGATCAGCTGGCGGAACGCCGCGCGCTCCTCGAGCGTCGCGAACCCGTACAGGGTATGGGCGTCCTCCCGCACGACCAAATGCGTGTGCAGCGTCACCGGTTCGCCGGTGCCGGGCAAGCCGTAGAACGTGCTCATCGGCACGTCGACCTCGTAGCCCACGCCCGCGACGTCGACCACCACCTGCGGCGGGTTCTTGGCCGCGAGCCGGCCGCTCAGGCGAGCGATCACACGAGCCTGCCTTTTCTCAGGCGAAAACCCCGGGTAGAAAGAGAACCGAGCTTCGCGCCGTGCGCGTGGCAGATGGCGCAGGCGAGCGCGTCGGCGGCGTCGGGAGTCGGGTCGCCGGGAAGCGCGAGCAGCCGCCGCACCATGTGCTGGACCTGCTCCTTGCGGGCATGGCCGTTTCCGACCACCGACTGCTTCACCTGCAGCGCGGTGTACTCGGCGACGGGCAGGCCGGCCAGCACCGCCGCGCAGATCGCCGTGCCGCGCGCCTGGCCGAGCGCGAGGGTCGACTGCGGATTGACGTTGACGAACACCTTCTCGACCGCGACCTCGATCGGGCCGTGCGCGGCGATGATCTCGTTCAGGCCCTCCAGGATCGCCTTCAGGCGCTGCGCCAGGTCGCCCTCGCCGGACTTCACGCAGCCGCTCGCCACGTAGCGGAGCTTGCGCCCGGCGCTCTCGATCACGCCGAAGCCGGTAATCCGCAGGCCCGGATCGATCCCGAGAATTCTCAGTTGACCACCCGGCTCAGTCGATCACCGCGGTGGTGTACACGTCCTGCACGTCGTCGAGGTTCTCCAGCGCGTCCAGAAGCTGGCGCATGCGGCCCGCCTCGCCGGCCGGGAGCTGCGCCTCCGAAGCGGGCTTCATGGTGATCTCGGCAAGATCCGGCTTGAGGCCGGCCTTTTCCAGCGCCGCCTTCACCGCGACGAAATCGCCCGGCGCGCAGATGAGCTCGACCGAGCCATCGTCGTTTTTCACGACATCGTCGGCGCCCGCTTCGAGCCCCACGTCCATCACCCGCTCCTCGCTGGTGCCGGGGGCGAACATGAACTGCCCGCAATGCTTGAAGAGGTAGGCCACCGAGCCGTCGGAACCCAGGTTGCCGCCGTTCTTGGTGAAGGCATGGCGCACCTCGGCGACGGTGCGCGTGCGGTTATCGGTGAGGCAATGGACCATCACCGCGGCGCCGCCCGGGCCGTACCCCTCGTAGCGGGCCTCCTCGTACGAAACGCCTTCGAGCGCGCCGCTGCCGCGCTTGATGGCGTTTTGCACGCTGTCCTTGGTCATGTTGGCCTCGCGCGCCTTGTCCAGCGCGAGGCGCAGGCGCGGATTGCTGTTGGGATCGCCCCCGCCGAGCTTCGCGGCGACCGTGATTTCCTTGATCAGCCGGGTGAAAACCTTGCCCTTCTTGGCATCCGCGGCCGCCTTGCGGTGCTTGATGTTCGCCCATTTGCTGTGACCCGCCATGGCGCCAATTCTAAAGGTAACATTCGGCGCCATGCCGCCGCCTTTGCTCATCGCCAAGAACGACCAGAAGGAGCTCGCGCTCCTTCCGGCTCTGGCGAACCGCCACGGCCTCATTACCGGCGCCACCGGGACGGGCAAGACCGTCACGCTTCAGGCGCTGGCGCAGCGCTTCTCCGCGATCGGCGTGCCGGTGTTCATGGCCGACGTGAAAGGCGACCTCTCCGGCATCGCCAAGCCCGGCGGCGCGAACCCGAAGGTGGCCGAGCGCGTCAAGGCGCTCAAGGTCTCGGTAGCGGCCGAAGGCTGCCCGGTGGTGTTCTGGGACGTGTTCGGCAAGGCCGGGCACCCGGTGCGCGCCACCATCTCCGACATGGGGCCGCTGCTGCTGGGGCGCATGCTCGACCTGAACGAGACGCAGGAGGGCGTGCTTTCGCTGGTGTTCAAGATTGCCGACGACCAGGGACTGCTGCTCCTCGACCTGAAGGACCTGCGCGCGATGCTGCAGCACGTGGGCGACAACGCGGCGCAGTTCAAGACCGCCTACGGCAACGTCTCGACCGCTTCGATCGGCGCGATCCAGCGCGGCCTGCTGGCGCTCGAGAATCAGGGCGGAGCGAAGTTCCTCGGCGAGCCGATGCTCGACATCGGCGATCTTATGCAGACGCGCGACGGCAAGGGGGTGGTCAACATCCTTGCTGCCGGCGAGCTGATGAACTCGCCGAAGCTTTATGCGACCTTTCTGCTTTGGCTGCTCGCGGAGCTCTTCGAGCACCTGCCGGAAGTGGGGGACCCCGACAAGCCGAAGCTCGTGTTCTTCTTCGACGAGGCGCACCTCCTGTTCAGCGAAGCGCCGAAGGCGCTGCTCGAGAAGGTCGAGCAGGTCGTGCGGCTGATCCGCTCCAAGGGCGTGGGCGTCTATTTCGTCACCCAGAACCCGCTCGACGTGCCGGAAACGGTGCTCGGCCAGCTCGGCAACCGGGTCCAGCACGCGCTGCGCGCCTTTACCCCGCGCGACCAGAAGGCGGTGAAGACCGCGGCCGACACGCTGCGCCCCAACCCGAAGTTGAAGGCCGAGAAAGTGATCACCGAGCTCGGCGTCGGCGAGGCCCTCGTCTCGTTCCTCGATGAGAAGGGCAGCCCCTGCATAGTCGAGCGCGCCTTCATCGTGCCGCCCGGCAGCCAGCTCGGGCCGATCGGCGACGACGAGCGCGCCAAGCTCATCCAGTCCTCCGACGTCTACGGCCACTACGAGAAGGCGGTCGACCGCGAATCGGCCTACGAGAAGCTGAAAGGCCGCACCGAAGCGAAGCCGGCGCACCCCGAGGAAAGCGCAAACCCGGTCCACGACCCGGTGCACGACATCCTGTTCGGGCGGACCGGGCCGCGCGGCGGGCGCCAGTCGCAGGGCATCATCGAGGCGGTGACGAAGAGCGCCGCGCGCAGCATCGGCTCGGAGCTCGGCCGGCAGGTGCTGCGCGGCGTGCTGGGGTCGATTCTCGGCGGCAAGAAACGTTGAGAAGCGCGCTCTGAGCGCCGCCGCCTACCGCGGCTGGGGCATCGCCTTCGCCGTCCTCGGCGTGCTCACGTTCTCCCTGCGGCCGATCCTCATCAAGCTCTCGTATGCGGCCCACCCGGTCACGCCGACCACGCTGCTTTTCCTGCGCATGGTGATCTCGCTGCCGTTCTTCCTCGTCATCGGCTGGTGGCTGCGGCGGGAGGAGCCGCGCCTCACGCGCCGCGACTGGATCGGCGTGGCGGCGCTCGGCTTCCTAGGCTACTATCTGGCGAGCTTCCTCGACTTCATCGGCCTGCAGTATGTCGGCGCCGGCATCGGCCGGCTGATCCTGTTTCTCTACCCCACCCTGGTCCTGGTTCTGTCGTTCGCCTTCCTGCGCAAGAGGCCGACGGCGACACAGCTCGTCGCGCTGGTGCTGACGTACGCGGGAATCGCGCTCGTGGTCTCGAACCAGGTCGGTGCGACGCGCGAAGGCAGGCTCTTCCTCCTCGGGGTGCTGCTGGTCTTCGCTTCGGCCCTGTGCTATGCGGCGTACCTCGTCGCCGGCAGCCAGATCGTGAAGCGCGTCGGCTCGATGCGCTTCACCGCCTACAGCATGGCGGTCGCCACGCTGCCGGCGGTGGCGCAGTTCCTCGTGTTCGACGGCCCCGCCTCGCTCGATCTTCCCGCCGCGGTGTGGCTGTACGCCGCCATCCTCGGGACGCTGAGCACGGTGGTGCCGGTTTTCCTGCAGGCCGAGGCGTTGAGGCGCATCGGCGCCACGGAATTCGCGCTCATCGGCGCCATCAGCCCGGTGAGCGTCGCCGCGATGAGCGCGGCCGGGCTCGACGAGCCCTTCGGCGCGCGCCAGGCGGCAGGCGCGGCGCTTGTCATCTTCGGCGTGCTGCTCGTGTCACTCAAAAGGAGCTAGAGCATGGATCTCGGAATTCGCGGCAAAACCGCCCTGGTGTGCGCGGCGTCAAAGGGACTCGGCAAGGGCTGCGCGGTGTCGCTCGCTCGCGAAGGCGCAAACCTCGTCATCACCGCGCGTGGCAGCGAAGCCCTGGAAGCCACCGCAGAGGAGTTGAGAAGGAAATTTGGCGTCAAAGTGACTGCAGTGGCCGGGGATATCACGACCGCGCAAGGGCGCGATGCCGCGCTGAAGGCGGCGCCGGCGCCCGACATCCTGGTGAACAATGCCGGCGGCCCGCCGCCGGGCGATTTCCGCGACTGGGACCGCGACGCCTGGGTCAAGGCGGTCGACGCGAACATGATCACGCCGATCCTCCTGATCCGCGCCGTGGTCGACGGCATGCTCGCGAGAAAGTTCGGCCGCGTGGTCAACATCACCTCGGGCGCGGTGAAGGCGCCGATCCCGGAGCTCGGCCTGTCGAATGGCGCGCGCACCGGCCTCACGGGCTTCATCGCCGGCCTGTCGCGCACCACGGTGCGCCACAACGTCACGATCAACAACCTCCTGCCCGGCCCGTTCGAGACCGACCGCCTGCGCGGAAACCTCGAGTTCAACTCGAAGAAGACCGGGAAGAGCGTGGAGGAGCTGCGGCGCGTGCGCACCGAGGCGAACCCGGCGGGCCGCTTCGGCACGATCGAGGAGTTCGGCGACGCCTGCGCGTTCTTGTGCAGCGCCCAGGCCGGCTTCATTACCGGACAAAACCTGCTGATGGATGGCGGCCTGTACCCCGGCACGTTCTAGAATGGCGGTTCCTTCTGAGGAGGAGGACCGATGCGAATCGTCGCGGCGCTTGTCGTCCGTTTCGGCGTAATTCTGGTTTCGCTTCTCGCTGCAGGCGCGGCGCTGGCGCAAGCGTATCCGAATCGACCGGTCAAGGTGATCGTGCCCTGGCCGCCGGGCCAGGCGACCGACATCGCCGCCCGCGTGGTGGCGCAGAAGCTGCAGGAATCGTTGAACCAGGCGTTCGTGATCGAGAACAAACCGGGCGCCGGCGGGGCGATCGGTTCTGAAGCGGTCGCGAAGAGCGCAGCGGACGGCTACACGCTGCTCGCCGCCTCCAGCGGACCGCTGTCGATCATGCTGCATCTGCAGAAGGTGCCGTACGACCCGCTCAAGGATTTCGCTCCGGTCAGCCTGGTCGCCGCGACACCGTTCGCGCTCGTCACGCATCCGTCCTTTCCGGCCGCGAACGCGAAGGAATTCATTGCCCTTGTCAGGGCAAGCCCCGGCAAGTACACCTTTTCCTCCTCGGGCACGGGCGCCACGGCGCACCTTTTCACCGAGCTGTTCAACTCGATGGCCCAGCTCCACGCCCGCCACGTGCCGTACAAGGGAAGCGCAGCTGCGTTGACCGACGTCATGAACGGCGAGATCACCTACACCATCGAAACCGTGGCCGCGACCGCAGCGCATATCAAGGCGGGTCGACTGAAGACCTTCGGCGTGTCGACCGCGAAGCGCACCGGAGCGCTCCCCGACGTTGCGCCGCTCGCCGAAACCGCCGGCCTGCCCCAGTACGACATCGCCGCCTGGATCGGCTACGCCGCACCGAGCGGCACGCCGCGCGACGTGCTCGTGCGGCTCTCGGGAGAGATCCAGAAGGCATTGGCGAGCGACGACCTCAAGGAACGCATGGTCAACATTGGGCTCGACGCGGTTTCGAGCACCCCCGAGGAGATGGCGAAGTTCATGCGGCGGGAGCAGGATCGCTACGGCGAAATCATCAGGAACGCGAACATCAGGCTGGAGTAACCAGGAGAACACGCCGAATGAACCGTTTCACGGCATTTTTGATCTCTTTTCTAACCGCCGGCGCGGCCTTCGCGCAGGCCTACCCGACCCGGCCGGTCCGAGTGGTGGTGCCGTGGCCGCCGGGCCAGGCGACGGACATCGCGGCGCGCGTCGTGGCGCAGAAGCTTCAGGAATCGCTCGGCCAGCCTTTCGTCATCGACAACAAGCCCGGCGCCGGCGGCTCGATCGGGACCGACATCGTGGCGAAGAGCGCGGGCGACGGCTATACGCTGCTCGCGGCCTCGAGCGGCCCGGTGTCGATCATGCCGAACCTGCAGAAGACGCCGTACGACCCGCTGAAGGATCTCACGCCGGTGGGCCTGATGTGCGTCAACGCCTATGCGCTCGTCACGCGGCCGGACTTTCCGGCGGCCAACGCGAAGGAGTTCGTCGCGCTGTTGCGGGCGAATCCGGACAAGTTCACCTTCTCCTCCTCAGGAACCGGAGCGACCGCGCACCTGGTCGCCGAGCTCTTCAACTCCATGGCTGGCATCAAGGCGCGCCACGTGCCCTACAAGGGCAGCGCCCCGGCGCTCACCGACATCATGAACGGACAGATCGACTACACGCTCGAGACCATCGCGTCGGTGGCTTCGCAGGTCCGCGCCGGGCGGCTGAAAATGCTGGGCGTCTCGTTCGCACGTGGCAGCGCGGCCTTCCCCGACGCGCCGCCGCTCGCCACCGCCGCCGAGCTGCCCGGCTACGACATCGGCGCCTGGATCGGCTACGCCGCCGCGCCGGGCACGCCGCGCGACGTCGTGGCGCGGCTGTCGGCCGAGGTCCAGAAGGCGATCCAGGCGCCCGACGTGCGCGAGCGCTTCACCACGCTCGGCCTCGAGCCTCGCGCCATGTCGCCCGAGGAGATGGGCGTTTTCCTGAAGAACGAGCAGGCACGCTACGCCGACATCATCAAGAGCGCGAACATCAAGATCGAATAGCGTGGAGGTCCGGCGAATCGCGGGGGCCCTTGGCGCCGAAATCACCGGGGTCGACCTTTCAAAGGATTTTCCCGAGCGGAAAATTCGCGAGGCATTTCTCGAGCACCAGGTCATCTTCTTCCGCGACCAGAAGCTCGATCCCGCCGGGTTCATGGCGTTCGCCCGGCGCATGGGCAAGCCGATCGAGTACCCGTTCGTCAGGGGGATCGACGGGTTTCCCGAGGTGATCGAGGTCAAGAAGCTGGAGCACGAGCGTCACAACTTCGGCGGCATCTGGCACTCGGACACGGCGTATCTCGAAGAGCCGCCCATGGGTTCGATGCTGCTCGCGCGCGAGTTGCCGCCCTACGGCGGCGATACGCTGTTCGCCAACCAGTACCTCGCGTACGAGACGCTGTCGGAGGGCATGCGGAGGGTCCTGGATGGCCTGGTCGCGGTCAATTCATCGGCCAACGCCGACGTGTCGCGCACCCGCGAGGACCGGGTCAAGGAACAGTCGCGCACTGTCGAGGAGTTCGCCGCGGAGCATCCCGTAGTGCGAACCCATCCGGAGACGGGGCGCAAGGCGCTGTACGTAAACGTCGCCCACACCGCGCGCTTCAGGGGGATGACCGAAGACGAGAGCGTCCCGCTCCTCAGGTTCCTGTTCGAGCACCAGGTGAGGCCGGAATTCACCTGCCGCTTCCAGTGGCGCGTCGGCTCGCTCGCGTTCTGGGACAACCGCTGCGTGCAGCACAACCCCGTGAACGACTATCACGGCCACCGGCGGGTGATGCATCGCATCACGCTCGCCGGCGAGCGGCCGAGATAAGAAATCGGGCTCCGCGCTATGCGGAAGTGATACCGCGCTGCGCAATGAGCCGCCGCGCGAGCGGCACGCACAGGACAACGAGCGTAACCACGCCGAGGCTGCCGGCGATCGGCCGTTCGAAGAAGGCGAGGAAGCGGCCGTCGGCCTTGATCATCGAGCTGATGAAGTTCTCCTCCAGCATCGCGCCGAGCACCATGCCGAGGATCGCCGGCGCCACCGGGAAGCCGTTTTCCTCCATGACATAGCCGACGATGCCGAAGACGAGCATCAGCAGCACGCCGAAGGCGGAGTTGTTGATCGCGAACGAGCCGACGATGCAGAACAGCAGGATCACCGGCAGCAGTACCTCGCGCGGTGCGCGCAGCATCTGCTTCGCGCCCTTGATCGCAGCCACGCCGAGCGGGACCATCAGCAGGTTGGCGAGGATGAACACGATGAAGATGGCGTAGAGCGCGACCGCGTTGTTCATGAAGATGGTGGGGCCGGGATTGAGGCCCTTGATGTAAAGCACGCCGATCACGATCGCGGTAATCGAGTCCCCCGGGATGCCGAACACGAGCGCCGGGATCCAGGCACCGGCGAGCGCGCTATTGTTGGAGGCGCCCGCCTCGATGATGCCCTCGACGTGGCCGGTGCCGAACTTTTCCCGTTCCTTCGAGAACCGTTTCGACATCGCGTACGACATCCAGGCGGCGATGTCGGCGCCGGCGCCGGGGAGGGCGCCGATTGCCGTGCCGAGCGCGCTGCCGCGCAGCGTCTGCCACGGGTACTTCTTCGAGAGGCCCCACATGCCGCGGAACACGTTGCCGATCTTCGCCTGGGCCATCTCCCACGGCTTGTCGATGGCCGCCACGCCGCGGATGATTTCCGACACGGCGAACATGCCGATCATGATGGGAATCAGCGTCAGGCCACCGGCGAGCTCGGCGTTGCCGAAGGTGAAGCGCGGATAGCCGGCCGGGTTGTCGAGCCCGACTGCCGATACGAGCAGGCCGAGCAGCAGCGAGATCACCCCCTTCAGCGGGTTGCCGAGCGCGAGGAACACCGCGCTCGATAGTCCCAGGATCACCAGCCAGAAATACTCGAACGAGGAGAACTTCAACGCCACCTCGGCGAGCGCCGGCGCGGCGGCGATCAGCACCACCGTGCCGAAGAGCCCGCCGATCACCGAGAAAACGAGCCCCGCACCGAGCGCGAGCTCGCCCTGTCCCTTCTTCGTCATCGCGTACGCCTCGTCGGTGTACGCCGCCGAGGCCGGCGTGCCCGGCATGCGCAGGAAGCAGCTCGGAATGTCGCCGGCGAAGATCGCCATCGCCGTGGCGGTCACGATCGAGGCGATTGCGGGTACCGGCGGCATGAAGAAAGTCACCGGCACGAGGAGCGCCGTCGCCATGGTGGCGGTGAGCCCTGGCACCGCGCCGACGAACAGACCAAACATGGCCGAGCCGAGGATCACCCACAATACGTAAGGGTCGAGCACCTGCATCAAAGCCTGGTGGAGGACGGAGGCCGTCATGCGGTCAAAGGCCTTTCCGTCAGAAGGCGAAGCGCTCGAAGACTCCCCACGGCAGCGGAATCCTCAACAGCTTGTAGAAGGAAAGATGGATCAGCAGCGTCGCGATCACCGCTACCGGCAGGGTCACGCGCCACGACGCGCCGAGCAGCCGCATCCAGAGCGCGAGCAAAGCCAGCGCCGTGAGGTAGAAGCCGAGCGTGTCCGCTGCAAGGTAATAGAACAGCAGGCCAGCCACGACCGACGTCACGCCCGCGAGCGCGCGCGGCTGCCCCAGCCATTCCGGCACCGCGAAAAGCGGAGCGGCCCGGCGCATCGATTGCGCCGCGAGCACCGCGCCGCAGAGGATGAGCCCGACGGCGATCAGCCCGGGGAACCAGGCCGGGCCGAACTTCTGGCCTGGCATCGCCGGGTAGCCTTGGATGTGCCAGAGCACGACGCCGCCCAGCGCCGCGAGCGCGGCGCCGGAGATTGCATCGTGGACCTTTATTTGGCTAACCCGACGGCTTTGAGCGCCGAGCCGAGGCTCGCGTCGGATGCGGCCATGAATTTCTCCGCGCCCGCGGCGTCGGCCCACACCACGCCGAAGCCGCGGCTCGCCATGAACTCCTTGTACTCCTTCGAGTCGTAGACCTTCTTCAGCGCGGCGGCCAGGGTCTGCTGCGCGCTGGGCGGGATGCCCTTCGGCGCGGCGATGACGCGCCAGGCGGCGATCGCCCAGTCGGTGCCGAGCTCCTTCTTCAGTGTCGGCACGTTCGGGTAGATCGCTGGCGGACTCGCATCCATGATCGCGAGCGCACGCGCCTTGCCGGCGTCGATCATCGGCCGTGCCTCGGGAATCGAGCACGGCACCACGTCCACACCGCCGGCGATCATGTCCTGCATGCCAGGTGCGGCGCCGTTCGACGGCACCCACGGCAGCGCGTTCGGATCGATGCCCTGCTCCTTCAGCAGCCCGGCGATGGCGAGGTGCCAGATGCCGCCCTGGCCGGTGCCCGAGGCCTTCATCTTGCCGGGGTTGGCCTTGATTGCCGCGAGCAGTTCCTTCACCGACTTGTACGGCGAGTCGCTGCGCACGTTGATTGCGGCGGGGTCGGCATTCACCAAGCCGATCGGCGTGTAGTCCTTATAGGTGAGCCCGGTGAGACCCACGTGATGCATCATCGTGATTTCCACGGTGATGAGGCCGATGGTGTAGCCGTCGGGCGCCGCCTTGGCGATGGCGTCGTGGCCGACGACGCCGGAGCCGCCGGTGCGGTTCACGACGTTGACCGGCTGCTTAAGGTCCTTCTCCAAGAGGCTGCCGATGATGCGAGCGGTGGCGTCGGTGCCGCCGCCGGCGCCCCACGGCACGATGAGCTGGATCGGCCGCTGCGGGTATTGCGCCAGCGCGCCGAAAGACATCACAAGTAACGCCGCTGCCAGCAGTGTTTTCATCGACTCCTCCCCATGTTGTCAGACAACCATTCTAAGTATCTTTTGGCGCTATTTGGCGAGCCCCACCGCCTTGAGCGCGGCGCCCAGTTTCATGTCGGACTCCGCCATGAAGCTCGCCGTGAGGGCGGGGTCGGCCCAGACTACGCCGAAGCCGCGGCTCGCCATGAACTCCTTGTAGTCCGGAGAGTCGTAGGCCCTCTTCAGCGCGACGGCCAGCGTCCTATGCACGTCGGCAGCGACGCCCTTCGGGGCGGCGATGACCCGCCAGGCGGCGACCTGCCACTCCGTATTCAGCTCCTGCTTCAACGTGGGCAGTTGCGGGTACAGCGCCGACGGGCTCGGATCCATGATGGCGAGCGGGCGCACCTTGCCGGCGCCGATCAGCGCGCGAGCTTCGGGGAGCGAGCAGGCGACGACGTCGACGCCGCCCGCGACCATTTCCTGCAGCGCGAGCTCCGCACCGCTGGACGGTACCCAGCGCAGATGGCTCGGATCGATTCCCTGGTCCTTCAGCAGGCCTGCGATGGCGAGGTGCCAGACGCCGCCCTCGCCGGTGCCGGAGGCCTTCATGTTGCCGGGGCGCGCCTTGATGGCGGCGAGCAGCTCCCTCACCGACTTGTAGGGCGAATCGGCGCGCACGCTGAGGCCCGCCGGGTCGAAATTCACCAGCCCGATCGGCGTGTAGTCGGTGTGCCTCAGCGCGGTCAGGCCGACGTGATGCATCATGGCGATCTCGACCGTGATCATGCCGATGGTGTAGCCGTCCGGTAGTGCCGAGGCGATGGCCTCGTGGCCGACCACGCCCGAGCCGCCTGTACGGTTCACGACGATGACCGGCTGCTTGAGCTCGCTTTCCAGGAGGCTGCCGATGATGCGCGCGGTTGCGTCGGTGCCGCCGCCGGCGCCCCAAGGCACGATCAGCTGAATCGCCCGCTGCGGATACTGAGCAAGCGCGCCAAGAGACATCACCAGCAACGCCGTGGGCAGTAGCCGTTTCATTGACTTGGACGCAGCCATTCTAACCATGGGCTCCGGAGTAAAATCGCTCGTCTTTGGAGGTCATCCATGAACGCTCCCGCCCAGGCCGGCCTTGCCGCGCTTTCCCTGAAGGATCCGAAGCTCTTTCGAGAGCAGTGCTATATCGGCGGCGAATGGGTCGGCGGGGCGAATGCCACCCCGGTGCGCAACCCCGCCACCCAGGCCGTTCTCGGGACGGTACCGAAGCTGGGCGCAGACGAGGCGCGGCGCGCCATCGACGCCGCTGACCGCGCCTGGCCGGCGTGGCGCGCGAAGACGGGCAAGGAGCGCGCCGCCATCCTGCGCAAGTGGTTCGAGCTGATGATGGCGAACCAGGAGGACCTGGCGCAGATCCTCACCGCCGAGCAGGGCAAGCCGCTCGCCGAGGCCCGCGGCGAGATCGCCTACGGCGCCGCGTTCATCGAATGGTTCGCCGAGGAAGCGAAGCGGGTCTACGGCGATACCATTCCTTCGCCGTGGACCGACAAGCGCATCGTCGTCATCAAGCAGCCGATCGGCGTCGCCGCGCTGATCACGCCGTGGAACTTCCCGAACGCGATGATCACGCGCAAGGCCGGCCCCGCGCTCGCCTCGGGCTGCCCGGTGGTGATCAAGCCCGCGGGCCAGACGCCCTACTCGGCGCTCGCGATGGCCGAGCTCGGCGAGCGCGCGGGCATCCCGCAGGGCGTGCTGAACGTCATCACCGGCGATTCGAAGGCGATCGGCGCCGAGCTCTGCGCCAACCCGAAAGTGCGCAAGCTCTCCTTCACCGGCTCGACCGAGACCGGGCGCGTCCTCATGCGCCAGTCGGCCGAAACCATCAAGAAGCTCTCGCTCGAGCTCGGCGGCAACGCGCCCTTCATCGTGTTCGACGACGCCGACCTCGACGCCGCGGTCGAAGGCGCGCTGGCCTCGAAATACCGCAACGCCGGCCAGACCTGCGTATGCGCGAACCGCCTGTACGTGCAGGACGGCGTCTACGACGCCTTCACCGCCAAGCTCACCGAGAAGGTGAAGGGCTTCAAGGTCGGCGCGGGCACCGAGCCCGGGGTGGTCATCGGTCCGCTGATTGACGAGCAGGGCCTGAAGAAGGTGGAGGCGCACGTCGCCGACGCCGTCGGAAAAGGCGCACGTGTGGTCCTGGGCGGGAAGAAACATGAACGCGGCGGCCTCTTCTTCCAGCCGACGGTGCTGACGAACGTGACGCCGCAGATGCTGGTGTCGCACGAGGAAACCTTCGGCCCGGTGGCGCCGCTGATCCGCTTCAAGACCGAAGCCGAGGTGATCGATCTCGCCAACGACAGCGAGTTCGGGCTCGCGGGCTACTTCTACAGCCGCGACCTCGGCCGGATCTGGCGCGTGGCCGAGGCGATGGAGACCGGCATGGTCGGCGTGAACGCCGGAATCATCTCGACCGAGGTGGCGCCGTTCGGCGGCGTGAAGCAGTCGGGCCTCGGGCGGGAAGGATCGAAATACGGCATCGAGGAATTTCTCGAGGCCAAGTACATCCTGCTTGGCGGAATCCAGTAGGAACCAGGACGTGAAAGGCGAGGAATTCAAGGACGACTTCCGCAAGGCGCTGCCCAGGGACGTCGTCCAGGCCCTCGCTCGCCGTTCCTCGTGGAAGGCCACTGCGGCGATCCTGCACGACGTGGCCGTGATCGCCGTCGCGCTCGCCGTTGCCCTCTACTTCTGGCCCAACCCGCTGGCGATCCTAATTTCGGTCGTAGTGATCGGGACGCGGCAACACGCGCTTTTCGTTATCGCGCACGACGCTGCGCATTACCTGCTCTACGAGCGGCGCGGCTTGAACGATCTCTTGGGGCGGGCGTGCGCCACGGTGCAGGGCCTCTCCATGTGCACCTACCGGGTGATCCATCGCCTGCATCACAACAACCTCTACGGAGAGCTCGATCCGGACACGGCGCTGCACGGAGGCTACCCCCGCGGCAAGGCGTATCTGGTCAAGAAACTGCTGAAGGACCTGTCGGGGCTGACGGCGTGGAAGACCTATGCGTACTTCCTCGGCGGCGCGCCGGCGCTGAACACGGCGACCAACGTCGCCCTGCGCCCGCTCGACGACACGTCCGAGAAGCTGCGCCTCGAGGCGAAACGCGATCGCAACGTGGTGATCGGCTTTCACCTCGCGCTCCTCGCCGTCTTCGCGTCGACGGGCTACCTGGTCCAGTACCTGGTGCTTTGGGTGCTGCCGCTCGTGACGGTGGTGCAGGCGATCCTGCGGCTGCGCGCGATCGCGGAGCACGGAGCGACGAGCGATTTTTCATCGCCGCTCACCGCGGCGCGGACCAACACCGGTCCGGCCTGGCTCGAGTGGCTGATCTTCCCGCACCACGTCAATTACCACATCGAGCACCATCTGTACGCCTCGGTGCCGCACTACAACCTGCCCGCCCTGCACCGCGAGATGGCGGCGCGCGGGGTGCTCGAGGGGGCAGAACTGCTGCCCTTCCGCGCCACGCTGGCGAAGATCTTCGCCGAGCGCGCCGCGGCGTAGGGTGGACCGCCGCCGACGACGACGAGGTCGAAGGCGCCGCTAAGGCTCGCCTCGCCGTCACGTAAGAAACGCTACTTCGGGGGTGCCGGGAACTGCACGAAAGGCGGCGGCGGCGTCTGGTCCGGGGGGACGAACGCGGGAGCGGGCTTGCCCGCGGGGCCGAGGTTGCGAACGTATCGGTACACGGCGCGGAGATCCGAGGTGCTCATCTCGCGCACGTTGAACCACGGCATCGGCGGCCGCGCGCTCAGCGCCTTGCCCTTCTGCACCCACTGCTCCTCCGTCAAGTCCTGTATGTAGAGGCGCAGGTTCGTGGCATACGTGGTGCCCCAGGGACCGCGCCAGCCAAGGGCGTCGCCGACCAGCCACTGCGACTCCGGAACCTTGCCCCCGGTCACCGCATAGCCGGGCGTATGGCAGTCGTTGCAGCCGCCGATCCTGACGAGGTAGCGGCCCCGCTCGACCTGCGGGTCGGCTTTCTTCTTCTCCTGTGCTGCCACAGGGATGGACGCCAAGAGCGCGAAAAGAACTGTAATTCCCTTCACAGCTTGAGCCTCATCGGTTTCATGGACGAATCGATAAATCCTAGCCTGCGGTAAAGCTCCTGTGCCCGCTCGTTTTGCATATCGGTCAGGAGCGTGAGGCGCAGCACGCCGCGGCTCTTCGCCTCGGCGATCGCGAATCCCGCCAGCGCGGTGGCGATTCCCTGGTCTCGGTGAGTGGGCTGGACGACCAGGTCCTCGAATAGCGCCACGGTGCCGCCTTCCGCCGTGCTCACGGTATAGAGCAGGCTCGCCATCGCCACGACCTGGCCCTCGTCGCGTGCGACGTAAATCGTGCCCACCGATGGGTCGGACAGGATCTTCTCGAGCGCGCGGGTCTGCTTCTCGTAGTCCGGGGAAAACTCGGTTTCTACGGAGAACAGAATGGTCAGCAGCGCCACGAGCTGCGGCAGCTCATCGGTCCGGGCGACGCCGAGTTCGACCATGGCGCGATGCTAACGCGCCGCACCCCGGGGCGAAACTATCGGGGCTGCTGCTTCGGCTCTTTGAGCTCGTTTGCCGCGTGCGAGGGGAGGGGCTCCTGTTGCTTGAGGCAGCTCTCGATGACGTCCGCGCCGACCGTGTCGCAGCGACTGCTGCGCACCCCGCTGGCATCCCCGGGCTTGGTCCGCTGGCACATCTGCATCTCCTCGCGGCTCATGAAGTCGCAGCGTGGGCGGCTTGCGCCGCCGGCGGCGCTCTGTTCGACGGCGGGTGACCCCTCACCCTTGGCATCCGGTTCTGCCGGACCGGGCTGCGCTTGCTGGGCGATTGCGGCACCCGAGAATCCGAGCGCCAAGGCAAGACTGAGTGTCTTGAGCATGGAAGGACCTCCTTCGGCGCTCCCCGCAAGGGTCGTGCCGTGTCCCGCCCCCGAAAACGGTGCTACACGTTGAAGCGGAAGTGGATCACGTCGCCGTCGCGCACCGTGTAGTCGCGGCCTTCGAGGCGAAGCTTCCCGGCCTCCTTCGCCCCGAGCTCGCCGCCGTGGGCGACGAAGTCGTCGTACGAAGCGACCTCTGCACGGATGAAGCCGCGCTCGAAGTCGGTATGGATGACCCCCGCGGCCTGCGGCGCGGTGGCGCCGGCCGGCACGGTCCACGCACGGACTTCCTTCGGGCCGGCAGTGAAGTACGTTTGCAGGCCGAGCAGCGCGTACGCGGCGCGGATCACTCGGTTCAGCCCGGGCTCGTCCATTCCCATGTCCTCGAGGAACAGCAGCTTGTCCTCGTCGGCCATGTCGGCGATCTGCGATTCGATGTTGGCGCTGATCGGCACCACGGGCGCGCCTTCCTTCGCGGCGTAGCCTTTGACCCTCTCCAGGAGCGGGGTCGATCCGGTCTCACCGATGTTGGCCACGTACATCGCGGGCTTCATGGTCAGGAGGAAGAGCGGCTTGAGCACGGCGTGCTCTTCCTTCGACAATTCGGCGCTGCGCGCCGGCCGGCCCGCATCGAGGACTTCTCTTACTTTTCTCAATGCCGAAACCAGGCGCACGGCCTCCTTGTCGCCGGTGGTCTGCGCCACCTTCTCGTGCTTGGCGAGCTGGCGCTCGACCGAGTCGAGGTCGGCGAGGGCGAGCTCGGTGTTGATGGTCTCGATGTCGGACACCGGATCCACCTTGCCGGCGACGTGCACGACGTTCGAATCCTCGAAGCAGCGCACCACGTGCGCGATGGCGTCGGTCTCGCGGATGTTGGCGAGGAACTTGTTGCCGAGGCCCTCGCCCTCCGAGGCGCCGGCGACCAGCCCGGCGATGTCCACGAACTCGACCACCGCAGGCACGACCTTCTGCGGCTGCGCGATCTCGGCGATCACCTCGATGCGCCGGTCAGGCACCTCGACGATGCCGACGTTCGGCTCGATGGTGCAGAAGGGGTAGTTCTCGGCCGCGATGCCGGCTTTGGTAAGAGCGTTGAACAGCGTGGACTTGCCGACGTTCGGCAGGCCCACGATACCGCACTTGAGGCTCATTTCTTCCGGCCGAGCAGGCCGCTGAACAGGCCTTTCTTCTCAGGCTCCTTGGGAGGGGCTTCCTTTTTCTCGGGCTCCGTCCTAGCCGCAGCAGGCTTTGCTTCCTTCTTGGCGGCGGCAGGCTTTTCTTCCATCTTTGCGGCGGGAGGCTTGTCTTCGGTGTGCAGCTTCTGCATCGCCGTCTGCATGTCGCCCGAGAGGCACAGCGGAAGCACCTCCAGCGCCTTGTCGATCACCCAGTCGATCGCAGCGCGCTCCTCGGCCGGCGGGCGCTGCAGCACGTAGTCGGCGCCTTCGGCCTCGGCGGGCGGCTTGCCCACGCCGATGCGCAAACGCCAGTAGTCGTGGCTGCCGATGCGCTGCGAGATGTCCTTCAGGCCGTTGTGGCCCGCGATGCCGCCGCCCTGCTTCATCTTCGCCACGCCGGGCGGAAAGTCGAGCTCGTCGTGGACCACCAAGATCTCTTCGGGCTTGATCCTGAAGAAGCCGGCGAGCATCTGCACCGGCTGGCCGCTCGCGTTCATGAAGCTCTGCGGAAGGAGCAGCCAGGCCGCCCCCGCCGGGCTCGTCCCCGGGATTTGGCCGACGAGCGCCTTGAATTTCCCGTCCTTGCGCAAGGCGATGCCCTTGGACGAGGCAAAGCGCTCGACCAGCCAGAAGCCCGCGTTGTGGCGCGTGCGCTCGTATTCCTTGCCCGGATTGCCCAGGCCGACGACGAGTCGGATCAAGGGTTACTTCTTCTCTTTCTTCTCGCCCTTGTCGGCGGCGGCCGGCTTCTCGGCCGAAGCGCCGCCCTTGCCCTTGTCGCCTTTGTCGGCCTTCTCGCCCTCGGCAGGCGCGCCCTCGCCTTCCTTCGGCGCGGCCGCCTGCTCGGTGGTCGGCACCTCCGACGGCGCCACGGCGGCGGCCGCGGCAGCGGCTTCCTCCTCCTCGGTGACGAGCGACGGGATCACCACGGTCGCGACCACGGGGTTCTCGCTCTTGTGGATCGCGAGCTCGACGCCCTTCGGCAGCGCCACCTCCCGCACGTGCAGCGAATGGCCGACCGTGAGGTTGGAGAGATCGACCTCGATGAACTCCGGCAGGTCGTCCGGGAAGCAGGTGATGTCGAGCTCGTTCAGCACGTGGCTCGCGATGCCGCCCTGCTCCTTCACGCCGGGCGACTGCTCGGCGTTCACGAAGTGCAGCGGCACCTTCATGTGGATCTTCTTGTCCTTGGACACGCGCTGGAAGTCGACGTGCTGCACCAGCAGCTTGAACGGATGCATGTTCACCGCGCGCAGCAGCACCTGCTGGGCGCCGCCGTTCAGCTGGAGCGTCAGGATCGAGGCGTGGAACTTCTCGTTCCGCAGGTTCTGGAACAGCGCCTGGTGGTCGAGCTGGATGTTCACCGCGCCTTCGGCGCCGCCGTAGACGATGCCGGGGACCTTGCCCATGCGGCGCAGACGGCGGCTCGCACCCGTTCCTTGCGCCTCGCGCTTCTCCGCGCTGATCTCGAATTTCATTGACTGCTCCTTGGTTGAACCCGCGCCCGCGACCAGGCGCCGGTCGGTTTCAAAACGGTTATTCGATAAAGAGAGAGCTGACCGATTCCTCGGTGTAGATGCGCAGGATCGTCTCGGCGAGGAGCCCGGCGACCGAAAGGCTCCTGATCTTGCTGCAGCTGCGCGCGTCGTCGCGCAGCGGTATGGTGTCGGTGACCACCAGCTCGTCGAGGTCGGACTTGGCGATCCGCTCGACCGCCGAGCCCGAAAGCACCGCGTGCGTGCAGTACGCCACCACCTTGGTCGCGCCTTCCTCCTTCAGCACCTGGGCCGCCTTCACCAGCGTCCCGGCGGTGTCGACCATGTCGTCCATGATGACGCAGGTGCGGTCGGTCACTTCACCGATCACGTTCATCACTTCGCTGACGTTGGCCTTCGGCCGGCGCTTGTCGATGATCGCGAGATCCGACTCCAGGCGCTTGGCGAGGGCGCGTGCCCGCACCACCCCGCCGACGTCGGGCGAGACCACGATCAGGTTCTCGTAGCGCTGCTTCCAGACGTCGCCGAGCAGCACCGGCGCGGCGTAGATGTTGTCGACCGGAATGTCGAAGAAGCCCTGGATCTGGTCCGCGTGCAGGTCCATCGTCAGTACGCGCGCGACGCCCACCGAGGCGAGCATGTTCGCCACCACCTTGGCGCTGATCGCGACCCGCGCGGAGCGCGGCCTGCGGTCCTGGCGTGCGTAGCCGAAGTAGGGAATCGCCGCGCTGACGCGGGCGGCCGACGAGCGCTTGAGCGCATCGACCATCACGAGCAGCTCCATCAGGTTGTCGTTGGTCGGCGCGCAGGTCGACTGCAGCACGAACACGTCCTTGCCGCGCACGTTCTCCAGGAGCTCCACCATGACTTCGCCGTCCGAGAACTTGCCGACGATCGCCCGGCCGAGCGGCTGGTTGAGGTAGCGCGCCACCTCCTGCGCGAGGCGCTGGTTGGCGTTGCCCGTGAACACCATCAGGCGCTCGAGCTGCGCCGCGCTAGGTCCGTGCGTCATCGTGTTCATATGGATTGGCTGGGGAGGAAGGATTCGAACCCTCGTATGCCGGAATCAAAATCCGGTGCCTTAACCAGCTTGGCGACTCCCCAGTTGGACTTCACTCTTCCGGCTCGGCGAGCGGATGCCGGTCCAAGCCCCGCGCGACGAATCCACGCATGTCCCCCGGTAACTGGTTGTACAGAGCGCGCGCCTCCGCCTCCGACGTGAACTCCGCGAACACGCATGCTCCGGACCCGGTCATGCGCGCTTGCGGGGAGCGTTGTCTCAACCATTTGAGGTGCACCGCCACCTCGGGATAACGCGCCACGACCGCCGCTTCGAGGTCGTTGCGTCCCTGCCCCGAGAAAAAGGGCGGTATTTTGCGTGCTTTCGACTGCCCTGTCAACGCGGAAGAGAAGATTTCCTTCGTGGAAACCGAGACTTGGGGCTCGAGCACGAGGTACCAGGCGGCGGGCAGGTCGAGCGCCGTGAGCCGCTCGCCGATGCCCTCCCCGAGGGCGTTGCGGCCGTAGACAAACACCGGCACGTCGGCACCCAGTTTCTTTCCGATATCGATCAGTCGGCCGCTGGGGAGATGGAGATCCCACAACCTGTTCAAGACAAGCAGAACCGTCGCCGCGTCGGAGGATCCGCCGCCCATTCCCCCGCCGACTGGGAGGACCTTCTCGAGCGAAATGTCGGCTCCCTTCGCCGTTCCAGTGACTTCCTTGAGCAAATCGGCGGCGCGAAGGCACAGGTTGTCATCGCCGTAGACGCCGGAGAACCGGATGTCGCCGTCCTCGCGCAGACCGATGCCGACGCGGTCGGTGCGATCGACCAGGCGAAACACCGTCTGCAGCTCGTGGTACCCATCGCTGCGCCGGCCGAGCACGTGCAGGAAGAGATTCAGTTTTCCCGGCGCCGGGTACCACTTCATTGCCGCCTCATTCCCACTTCGAGATCGCGAGCCGCAGCTCGATATCCGGGTAGATGAGGCGCATGCGCGAAGGCAGCTTGCCCTCGTATTCCTGGTAGTCGATCTTCCAGCCGCGCTCCTCGAGCGAGCGCAGGCGTCCTTCGGCGTCGTACTCGGCCTTCGCGCCCGCCTTGTCGGAGGGCCTGCCGCGGACCCAGTCGGCGAGCCCGGCGAGCGGCAGGCGGAATCCGAGCACCTCTTCGGTGAGCGCCTCGGCGTCGCCGGCGCGGTATTCGCGCGGCTCGGCGGTGGTCAGCACCACCGAGTCGCCGTCGCGCACGATGCGCGCGACGCCGGCGCCGAGCGTGGTGGTGATGAGCATCTCGTCGGCGCTCCTCGCGTGGCGCCACGCGATGTTGCCGCTGAACGCGTCCTTGCCGTAGCGGGCCGCGAGCCGGCCGCTCAAGTTGAACTCGACGTCCTCGGGAACTTTCGTTTGGAGTTGAGCGCATCCCCCGGCGAGCAGGAGCATTGCTGACAGCAAGACGAGACGCATCAGCGCCTCATCTATCTTTTTAAGCGCTTGATCGTCTTCTGCAGCGTCTCGTTGTCCGGGCTCGCCTTGAGGGATTCCTGCCAGACGCGGTTCGCCTCGTCGCGCTCGCCCATCACCCAGAGGACCTCGCCGAGGTGCGCGCCGATCTCGGCGTCGGGCCGGCCGAGGTAGGCGCGGCGCAGCTGCTCGGCGGCGCCTTTGAGGTTGCCCTCGCGGTAGAGCACCCAGCCCAGGCTGTCCATGATGAAGTAGTCGTCGGGCGCGAGCTCGAGCGCGCGCTCGATCAGCTTGCGCGCCTCGGGCAGGCGGGTGTTGCGCTCGGCGAACGAGTAGCCGAGAGCGTTGTAGGCGTGCGCGTGATCGGGACGCACCTCGATCAGCTTGCGCAGGTTCGACTCGAGCACGTCGAAGCGATCGAGCTTCTCCGCCGTAAGCGCGTAGTCGTAGAGAAGCTCGGGCTGGTCGGGATCCTTCTTCAGGGCGTCGGCGAGCAGCTTGAAGGCGTCCTGGTTGCGGTTGGCCTCGCGCAGGAGCTGCGCCTCGGCGACGACGATCTGCGCCTCTTCGCCGGGATTGTCGGCGGCGACGCGCTTGAGATACTTGCGCGCCTCGTCGAGCTTGCCCTGCTTCGCCATGGCGTTGGCGGTGCGCATGCGCGCGGCGAGCTGGTGCTCGCCTTCGCCGATGCTCTCGTACCACTTGATGGCCTGCGGCCACTGCTTCTGCTCCTCCGCGATCTGGCCGAGGACGTAGCGCACGCCGTCGGCGTCGCGGTAGTTGAGCGAGAGCAGCCGCTTCATGCTCTGCTCGGCGACCTCGTAGTCCTTGAGCTGGAACGCGAGCAGGCCCACGGCGTAGATGACCTCGGTGTTCCCCGGGCTCGCGGCGAGCACGGCTTCGAACTGCTTGCGCGCCTCCGGCAGGCGCTTGTCGAGAATCAGGAGGCGCGCGTAGTTGAGGCGAGCCTCGCGCGAATTCGGATTCTTGGCGACGAAATCGCCGAGCACCTTGGCGGCCGCGGAAGGCGAGCGGCGCTGCAGGATCTGCGCCTCGAGCAGCGCCGCAAGTTCCCAGTCGGGCCGCAGCGCGGCGGCGCGGCGGACCGCAGCGAGCGCGGCGTCGTCGTCGCCGGCCGCCGCGGCGGCCTGCGCCACGGCGAAGTGGGCCTGCGGCAGCTTCGCATACTTGGACGCGAGCGCGCGCACCACGCGCAGGTTCGCCGCCTTGTCGGGGTTGGCCGCGAGCAGGCGATTGAGCTGCATGAATCCGTTCTCCGGATTCATGCCCTCGGAGGCGAGCAGCTTCTCGAGATGGGGCAGCGCCTCCTCGGCGCGCTTGTTCGCCACCAGCAGCGCCGCGAGCACCTGCAGCGCCTGCGGCGAGCCCGGATCGAGCTCCTGCCAGGTGCGCGCAGCGTCGAGCGCAAGCTCGGGCAGCCGAGCCTGGTTCGCGATTTCGACCGCGCGGCGCGCGACGCGCGGATCGCTGGTGCGGCGCGCGAGGTCGAGGAAAGTCTGCGCCGCGAGCGGCAGGTCGCCGCGCTGCAAGGCGATCTCGCCGAGCAGGAACTCGTAGAGCATCGGCTCGTTGAGGTCGCCCTCGGCCGCCTGCGGGATGTCCTTGGTCTGCGCGATCGCGGCACAGCCTGCGACCGACAGGGCCGCCGCGGCGATGATCAACCGAATCGCTCTTTTCATCTGGATTCGACCCATCTTAGGTATATTTGGTGCCCCGCACAAGCACGTTTTCCACATGCCTGAGCTTCCCGAGGTCGAGGTCACGCGGCGCGGACTCGAGCCGCAACTCGCCGGCCGCGTCATCTCGGGCGTCGCGGTGCGCGAGCCGCGCTTGCGCTGGCCGGTGCCGAGGGAAGTGCACCGTCTCGCGGGCCGCACCGTGCGCGCGATCCAGCGCCGCGGCAAGTATCTTCTCGTCGACTGCGGCGACGGCCACCTGATCCTCCACCTGGGAATGTCGGGCAGCCTGCGCGTGCTGCCCGCCGGCACTCCGGCGCAGAAGCACGATCACTTCGACCTTCAGCTTGGTGACAGGATCCTGCGCCTGCGCGATCCGCGCCGCTTCGGCGCGGTGCTTTGGACCCGGGCGGACATCGACACGCACCCGCTGCTGGTTCATCTCGGCATCGAGCCGCTCACGCGCGAGCTGCACCCGGAGCGGCTGCACCAGCTCACCCGGCCGCACCGCACGGGCATCAAGCAGTTCCTCATGGACGGCCGGCGCATCGTCGGCGTCGGCAACATCTACGCGAACGAAAGCCTGTTCCTCGCCGGGATCCATCCGCGGGTGCCGGCGAGGAAGCTTTCCCTCGAGCGATGCGCGCGGCTTTCCGCGGCGATCAAGCAGACCCTGCGCGCGGCGATCCGCGCCGGGGGCTCGAGCCTGCGCGACTTCGTCGGCGCGGACGGCAGCGAGGGCTACTTCCAGCAGCGCTGCTGGGTCTACGACCGCGCCGGCAAACCGTGCCGCCGCTGCGGTTCGATCATCCGCAAGATCCAGCAGGGCCAGCGCTCGACTTACTTCTGCCCTACTTGCCAGAAGTAACTTTGGCTTTCAGCTTCTTTTCGATGTGGGGATGGACGAACTTGGAGACGTCTCCGCCCAGCGATGCGATCTCGCGCACCAGGGTCGCCGAGATGAACATGTGCTGCTCGGAAGGCGTGAGGAAGATCGTCTCCATCTGCGGATAGAGATGGCGGTTCATCCCGGCGAGCTGGAACTCGTACTCGAAGTCGGACACCGCGCGCAGGCCGCGCAGCACGACGCGCGCGTTGTGCTTGCGCACGAAATCGATCAGCAGCCCGCTGAAGCCGGTGACCTCGAGGTTCTTCACGTCGCCGAGCACCTCGCGCGCCATGGCGATGCGCTCCGGCAGCGGGAAGAACGTGCGCTTCGGCGTGCTCTCGGCGATCGCGAGCACCAGCGAATCGAACAGCGTGCTCGCCCGGCGCACCAGCTCCTCGTGGCCGCGCGTCAGCGGGTCGAACGTTCCCGGATAGATCGCCTTGATCATCGCCTCTCCAACAGCTGGTAGCTCACTTGTCCCGCGCGCGCGCGCTTGAGCTCGCGCCAGGCTTCGCCGGGCTCGAGCGGGCCAGCCGCCTCGACGTAGACGCAGGCGCCGGGCGCTAGCCGCGGTGGCAGGCGCTCGAGCAGCGCCGTCAGGGCATTCTGCCTGAACGGCGGATCGAGGAAAACCACGTCGAAGCGCTGGTCCTCTCTCTCGAGGTAGTCGAACGCATCCGCGAGGACGAGGTGGACCTGCCTTGCCCCGATCAGCGCGGCGGTTTTCTCGAGGGCGGAAAAGACGGCGCGATCGTTCTCGACCATGACGACGCGCGCGGCGCCGCGCGAGGCGGCCTCGAAGCCGAGCGCGCCGCTGCCGGCGAAAAGGTCGAGGCAGCTCCTCTCCGCGAGCGTCTGGCCGAGCCAGTTGAACAGCGTCTCGCGCACGCGGTCGGGCGTGGGCCGCAGGTCGCGGCGCTCGGGCACCGCGATGCGTCGGCCGCGGTACTCGCCGCCGATGATGCGGATTCTGCCTTTGTTAGAATGCACGCATCGATGGTAGCGCTCTCCTGGGCTGCGCGCCTCAAGGCAGGTCTCGCGCGCACTCGCGACGTTCTCAATACGCCGGTCTCGGAGCTGTTCGTTCGGCGCAAGGTCGACGAGGCGCTGTTCGAGGAGCTCGAGAACGCCCTGCTGCAGGCCGATTGCGGCGTGCAGGCGACGCAGGAGCTCGTCGCCTCGCTGCGCAAGAAGAAGGCGCCGGACGGCGAGGCTCTGAGACAGGCTTTGAAGGATTCGCTCGCCGAGCTGCTGCGCCCCCTGGAGAGGAAGCTCGAAATCGGAGGCAAGCCGTTCGTCGTCATGATCGCGGGCGTGAACGGCTCGGGAAAGACGACCTCGATCGGCAAGCTGGCGAAGTGGCTGCAGTCTCAGGGCAAGAGCGTGATGCTCGCCGCAGGCGATACCTTCCGTGCGGCGGCGCGGGAGCAGCTGGTGGTCTGGGGCAGCCGCAATGGCGTGCCGGTGATCGCGCAGGAGTCCGGCGACCCCGGTGCGGTGGTGTTCGACGCTCTTGGCGCGGCACGCGCGCGGGGCACCGACGTCGTCATCGCCGACACCGCCGGGCGGCTGCCGACGCAGCTCCACCTGATGGAGGAGATCCGCAAGGTGAAGCGCGTGGCCGGCAAGGCCCTCGCGGGCGCGCCTCACGAAGTGCTTCTCGTGCTCGACGCGAACACCGGGCAGAACTCGCTCGCGCAGGTCAGGGCGTTCGACGACGCGCTCGGCCTCACCGGCCTCATCCTCACCAAGCTCGACGGCACGGCGAAGGGCGGCGTGGTGTGCGCCATCGCGAAGGAGCGGCCGATCCCGCTGCTCTTCGTCGGCGTGGGGGAGGACATCGACGACCTGCGCCCGTTCGTGGCGAAAGATTTCGCCGAGGCCCTGGTTGGTTAGCTTCTCGGCGGTTGCCAAGCGCTACCCCGGCGGCCAGGAAGCGTTGAAGAGCGTCACCTTCTCCATCGACGCCGGCGAGCTCGCGTTCGTCACCGGCCGCTCGGGCGCCGGAAAGTCGACGCTCCTCAAGCTCATCGCCGCGATCGAGCGGCCGACCTCGGGCTCGGTGATCGTCAACGGCCAGAACGTCGGCGCTCTCACGCGCGCCGCCGTGCCCTACCTCCGGCGCAACATCGGGCTCGTGTTCCAGGACCAGAAGCTCCTGTACGACCGCAGCGTGCTCGACAACGTGATGCTGCCGCTCGCCTTTTCCGGGCTGCCGCCGAAGGAAGCCGCGCGGCGCGCGCGCGCCGCCCTCGACAAGGTGGGACTGCTCGCGCGGGAGAAGGCGAACCCGATCCAGCTCTCGGGCGGCGAGCAGCAGCGCCTCGCGATCGCGCGCGCGGTCGTCAACCGGCCCGGCATCCTGATCGGAGACGAGCCCACCGCGAACCTCGACGCCGAGTCGGCCGCGGTCATTCTCGACGTGTTCGTCGGCTTCAACCAGGTCGGCGTGACGGTCCTGATCGCCACGCACGACCAGGGCCTGGTCGGGCGCTTGGGCAGGCGCGTGCTTCGGCTCGAGGAAGGGCGCATCGCTTGAGCGCCTGGCTGCGTCAGCATCGCCAGGCTGCGGCAGCGGCGCTGCGGCGGCTGGGCCTGCTGAACACCGCCGTCATCGGCGTGGCGCTCTCGCTGCCCGCCGGCGGCTATGCGCTCCTCGAGAACCTGCGCGACGTCGCCGGACGCTTCGCGCTCGACACGCAGATCTCGGTCTTCCTACAGCCGGGCGCCAAGCGCGCCGAGGCGGACGCGCTCGGCAGGACCCTGCGCGCCGACCGGCGGATCGCGAAAGTGCGCTTCGTGCCGCGCGAGCAGGCGCTGAAGGAGCTGTCCAGCGTGCAAGGCGTGGCCGAGGTCGTCGCGGCGCTCGGCCGCAACCCCCTGCCCGACGCTTTCGTGGTGACGCCCCGGGGAGAGGATCTCGAGCAGCTGTCAGGCGAGCTCGCGGGACTTCCGGGGGTCGCGCACGTCCAGGCCGACGCCGCCTGGGCGCGGCGCCTCGCCGCCCTGGCGAATATCGGACGGGTGGCCATCTGGCTCCTGAGCGCGCTGCTCGGTGCCGGGCTGGTCGCGGTGACCTTCAATACTATCCGGCTCCAGATCCTGACCCAGCGCGCCGAGATCGAGGTGTCGAAGCTCATCGGGGCCACCGACGCGTTCATCCGCAGACCCTTCTATTACATGGGCCTCTTCCAGGGCGCCGCCGGTGGGGTCGTCGCCCTCGCGATCGTGGCGGCCGGCCTTGGGCTTCTGAACCGGGAGCTTCGGGCGCTGGCGGAGTCCTATGGGTCGGGCTTTCGGCTCGAGTTCCTCGGACCGGGCGATGCCCTCGCGGTCCTGGTCTTCGCCAGCCTGCTCGGCGGCGTGGGCGCTCAGCTCGCGGTGGCCCGCCAGCTCCGGGAAATCGAGCCGGCCTAGGCTCTAGCTTTTGTTAGCGCCCACTTTCAGGCACAGCCTTGGTGGAACCGACACCCGCCCTAGCACTCTAAAGACCTGAGTGCTAAAATCCGCCCATCAAGGAGGACCCGACTCCATGCAAGCAACGCCGGCCCTGCCCGTTTCGGTCCCTGTGCCGATGCCCACCGGCAGCCTCGAGGCTTACATCCAGACCGTCAACCGCTTCCCCATGCTGAGCGCCGAGGAAGAACGCTCGCTCGCCCAGCGCTGGCGTGAAAACGAAGACCTCGACGCCGCCCGCGGCCTGGTGCTCTCGCACCTGCGCCTGGTGGTCGCCCTCGCCCGGGGGTATCTCGGCTACGGCCTGCCGCACGCCGACCTCATCCAGGAAGGGAACATCGGCCTCATGAAGGCCGTGAAGCGCTTCGACCCGGACCGCGGCGTGCGCCTGGTGTCGTTCGCGATCCACTGGATCAAGGCCGAGATCCACGAGTACATCCTGCGCAACTGGCGCCTGGTCAAGGTGGCGACCACCAAGGCCCAGCGCAAGCTCTTCTTCAACCTGCGCTCGATGAAGAAGGGCCTCGCCCCGCTCACCAGCGACGAGGTGTCTCGCGTGGCCCGCGAGCTGCGCGTCAAGCCCGAGGAAGTGGTCGAGATGGAAACGCGTCTCTCGGGCCAGGAAATCGCCTTCGAAGCCGACCCGGACGACGAGTCCGCTTACGCCCCGGCGAACTACCTCGCCGCCGACCGCGACGCGGAGCCCTTGCGCGTGCTCGAGGCGAAGGAGTCCGAGGAGACGCGGACCGCCGGCCTGGAGACCGCCCTGAAGACCCTGGACCCGCGCAGCCGTCGAATCGTCGAGGCCCGCTGGCTGCGCGAGAAAGACGCCGCGACCCTGCACGAGCTCGCTGCCGAGTTCAACGTCTCGGCCGAGCGCATCCGCCAGATCGAGGCCAAGGCGTTCCAGAAAATGCGCCAGGCGCTTCCCGCCCCGGCCTAACCAGACTTCAAGAGAGTCTTCAGGTCCTCCGGAAGGTCGGAGGCGAGGCGATCCGGGCGCACGAAGAGGCGCAGCCGCCCCTGCGCATCGATTACGTACGTCTGCCCGCTGTGGTCGACGCTGTACCCGTCTGCGGTCTTGCGCTTCTCGTAGAACACCTTGAACTCGCGCGCCGCGCGCTGAGTCGCCGCGGCGTCGCCTGAGAGGCCGACGAACCGCGGGTCGAAAGCGCCGACGTACTTGCCGAGCACCTCCGGGGTGTCGCGCTCCGGATCCACGGTCACAAAAAGCACCTGGACGCGCTCGGCGTCCGGGCCGAGCGATTTCATTACCTGGGCGAGATCGGCCAGCGTCGTCGGACACACGTCCGGGCAATGGGTAAAGCCGAAGAACAGCACCACCAGCTTGCCGCGCCAGTCCTCCAGGCGGCGCGGGCGCCCGGTGTGGTCGGTCAGCTCGAGCGCCCTGCCGTAGTCGGCCCCGGTGACGTCGGTGCTCTTGAACCGCGGCCCGCTGTCGCAGCCCTGGAGCAGCGCAGCGGCGAGCGCCAGGCTACAGATAGTGGTCGACCAGGAGCGCGGCAAAAAGAAGCGCCAGGTAGAGGATCGAGTAACGGAAGGTCTTCTGCGCGAGCGCATCGCTGTAGGCGCGGTAGATGCGCACGGCGTAAGCCACAAACACGCCGCCGAGCACCAGCGCCGCTGCAAGGTAGAGCCACCCGCTCATGCGAATGACGAACGGCAGCAGGCTCACGGCGAAGAGGATCAGGGTGTAGAGGAGCACCTGCAGCCGGGTGTAGGGCTTGCCGTGCGTGACCGGCAGCATCGGCACGCCAGCCTTCGCGTAGTCCTCGGTCCGGTAGAGCGCAAGCGCCCAGAAGTGCGGCGGCGTCCAGGCAAAGATGATGAGGAAGAGGATCATCGCGTCGATGCTCACTTCGCCGGTCGCCGCGGCCCAGCCGAGCACCGGCGGCATCGCGCCCGAAGCGCCGCCGATGACGATGTTCTGCGGCGTCGCCGGCTTCAGAAGAACGGTGTAGACGACTGCGTAGCCGGTGAAGGTCGCCACCGTGAGCCACATCGTGAGCGCGTTGACGAAGTGGAACAGGATCCACAGCCCCACGCCTCCGAGCGCCCCAGCGAAGAGCAGCGCCTGGGCCGCGGTCAGCTCGCCCCGGGGCAGCGGGCGCCAGCGGGTGCGGCGCATCAGGGCATCGATCTTCTGCTCGACCAGGCAATTCACCGCGGCGGCCGCGCCGGCCACCAGCGCGATGCCGAGCGTCCCCGCGATCAGGATCTGCAGTGGAACCATGCCCGGCGCCGCCAGAAACATTCCGATCACCGCGGTGAACACGATGAGCGACACTACGCGCGGCTTGGTGAGCGCGTAGAACGCCCGCAACTGCTGCGCAAGATTGCCGTGGAGGACCTGGGTGTTCACCTGGAAGCGGAATGCGTCGCGCCCGAGGCGCGGAAAGCGAAAAAGTTTAACACGACGAGCACGACGAGGAGAGCCGCGGCGCCCGCGTTGTGGGCCGCGGCAAGGGCGAGCGGCCGGCTCACGATCACATTGGCGACGCCGAGCGAAAACTGGGCGGCGAGCAGCGCCGCAATCAACACACCCAGAATTCGGGAAAAGCCGGTGGCGCGGTACGCGGCCCAGCCGATGACCGCGACGGCAACCAGGGCAAACATGCGATGGGACCAGTGGATCGCCGTGAGCGCCTCGCGCGAGAGGAGCTCTCCCTGCGGCGTCTGCCCAAGCTCGCGCAGGACGTGGAATGCGTTGCCGAAGTCCATCGGCGGCGCCACGCGTCCCATGCACCCGGGCAGGTCCGGGCAGGCGAGGGCCGCGTAGTTGGAGCTGACCCAGCCGCCGAGCGCGATCTGCAGCGCCAGCACCGAGAGCGCGATCGCCGCCGGGATGCGAAGCCGGTGGGCCTGCGGCACGGGGGGAAGATGATGGAGCTGCGACATGGCCAGCCACGTCAGCGCGCCGAGGATGGCCATGCCGCCCAGAAGATGGGCCGTGACGATCGCCGGCTTGAGCAGCATGGTCACGGTCCACGCGCCGAGCGTCGCCTGGAAAAGCACCAGTGCGACGCTCGCGGTTGCTAGCCACTGGGAGCGCCGAACCTTCCAGGACCATATCGCAGCCGCGACAATGAGAATTCCAAGCGTGCCGGCCAGGTAGCGGTGGCCCATTTCCTTCCACGCCTTGGCGAGCGCATCGCCGTCGGCAATGTCGGAGGGAACCGGCCGGCCGTAGCAGAACGGCCAGTCGGGACAGCCCAGGCCCGCGTCGGAAAGGCGCACGTAGGCGCCCACGACCACCACGAAGAAGGCTAGCACGGCCGCTGCGAGCGCGAGGCTGCGCATCAGCCGACCTGCGAGTACTTCATGAGGCGCTGCAAGTCCTTCAGCATCTTCGAAGGATCGGGGTCGCGCGGAAATCGCATCATCAGGTTGCCGAGCGGATCGACCAGGTAGATGTGATCGATCGGCCGGCCCGGAAATTCCCGCGGCACGACCCTCGAAATGCGCGTGCCCTCGATCGCGGCGAGAAGCTCCGGGCGCGGCGCGCCGCCATCGGTAATCACCCACAAGCGCTCGATGCGGGCCTGGTCCTTGCCCTGCGCAGTGCGGACCTGGCGCATGAAATACAGCTTGCGCTCGCAGTAGGCGTCGCAGGCGGCGGCATCGAAGGTGACGAATACCCACTTGCCGCGCAACGCCTGGAATTCGGGCTGCGGAAGCGGCTGCGGCGCCGGCGCGAGCAGCTCGCCGTAGTTGCCGGCGCTTCCGGTCCACCAGTTGAACTGCCACGCCGCCCAGGCCAGCACGAAGGGGGACGCGCAAACCAGCAGCACGGCGATGAGCTTAAGGCGCGCCGGCACGGCGGAAGGAGAGCGCGACGAACAGGACCACTGCGAGGGTGGCGAGCGAATACCATTGCAGCGCGTAGCTTTCATGCTTCTCGATTCCCGTGTCGGGGCGCGGCCAGTCGCGGGCCAGGCCGTCGCTCGCGGGCGAATGCTGTTCGATCACGATGGGCTGAAACCGCAGTCCGGTTTCCTTCTCGAGGGCAGGCAGGTCGACGTTCTGCCGCACTTTCCCGGGCGGGGCCTCGCCGAGCTCGAGAGCATGTGGCAGCCGCGCGAGCCCCAGGCCTTCGACGCGCACCTCGCCCGCGGGCGCAGGCACCCGCGGCAACAGTTCGCGCGTCCTTCCCGCCGCCACCCAGCCGCGGTTGACGAGCACGTAGACGCCGTCGAGGCGCAGCGGCGTCACCACCTCGTACCCGGGACGGCCGTGGCGCAGCTTGTTGTCGAGATACACGGTGTGCTCGTCGGCAAAGCGGCCGCGCGCCGCGACGTGCTTCATGACGTAGTCGCGCGGATCGATCTTGCCGTCGGGGATCTCGAGCGGCGGCGCCTTGAAGGCCTGCTCGAGGCGTGCGCCGAGGGCGCGCTTTTCGTCCGCGCGGCCGGCTTGCCAGTGGCCGAGCGCGATGCCCGCCGCGCACGCCGCCGCGGCGGCGGCGAACGCCCATGCGCGCGGGCGGAAAGAGTATCCTGCGGGCATGCGCTACGTCGTGATCGCCATGCTGCTCGCGATCATCGCGAGCCTCGCTTCCGCAGCGGTTTTCATGTTCCGCGACCGCGGGCAGGGAAAGCGCATGGTGAAGGCGCTCGCGCTTCGCGTCGGTCTTTCGGTGACCCTCTTCCTGATGCTAATGGCAGGCTATTACTTCGGCCTCATTCCGGGACGGCTCTAAAGCCAATAGACAAAGATAAACAGGCCGAGCCAAACCACATCCACGAAGTGCCAGTACCAGGCCACGCCTTCGAACGCGAAGTGGTGGTCGGGCTTGAAGTGGCCGCGCAGGCAGCGGAACCAGATCACCGTCAGCATGATCGCGCCGATGGTGACGTGGAAGCCGTGGAAGCCGGTCAGCATGAAGAAGGTCGAGCCGTAGACGCCGGTGTGCAGCGTCAGGTTGAGCTCGGTGAACGCGTGGTGGTACTCGATCCCCTGGCAGACGAGGAACGCCACGCCCAGAGCGACCGTCGCGCCGAGCCACGCGAGGAGCTTGCCGCGGTTGTTCGCGATCAGGTTCCAATGGGCGAAGGTCACGGTGACGCCCGAACTGAGGAGGAGGATGGTGTTCACCGCGGGCAGGCCCCAGGCCGCCATCGGCGTGAACTGCTCGGCGAATCCCGGGCCCGCCGAGGGCCAGTGCGGGGTGAAGCCCGGCCAGATGAGCGCCTGGTGCTCGAGCGTGGCGAGGTCGGGAACCGAATACACGCGCGCCCAGAAGAGCGCGCCGAAAAACGCGCCGAAAAACATCACCTCCGAGAAGATGAAGAAGCTCATCCCCCAGCGGAACGACACGTCTTCCCAGCGGCCGTACTTGCCGGCCTCGGACTCGCCGATCACCTCGCCGAACCAGCGCACCATCATGTAGAGGAGCAGCAGGAAGCCGGCGCCGATTCCGGCCCAGCCGCCGAGCGCGCCGTTGAACAGGAACACGGCGCCGACCGCCATCATGAAGAGCGAGGCCGAACCCATGATCGGCCACGGCATCGGCTGCGGCACCGCGTAGTGCGTCTGCCGGCCGTGGGCTGCGGGGCCGTGCCCGCCGTGCGTCGTGGTGTGAGGGGCGCTGTGCGCCATGTTCTGGTTCTCCCTTAACTCGTCACAAAGTGGACCACGGTGCGGATCGCGAGGATGAAGAGCAGCACGAACACCACCGCCGCGACCACGATCTGCGCCGGATGCACCCTGGCGCGCTCGTGCGAGGACTTGCGGCGGATGCCGACGGCGCCCGAGAGCACCGTCTTGATCAGCTCCATCACGACTTTCCTCCGCGCCCCGCCACCTCGAAGAAGGTGTACGACAGCGCGATGCTGCTGACCCCCGCGGGCAGCTTCGGGTCGACCACGAAGGTCACCGGCATGCGCCGGGTTTCGCCCGCCGCGAGCGTTTGCTGCCTGAAGCAGAAGCACTCGATCTTGTTGAAGTACTCGCCGGCGTAGGGCGGGCCGTAGCTCGGCACGGCCTGGCCGGTGACCGGCTGGCCGGACGTATTCACCACCTCGTACTCGACCGTGGCGAGCTCCCCGGGATGCACCTCGACGTGGCTGACGAGCGGGCGGAAGCGCCATGGCAGGTTGCGCGCGTTGGAGTCGAACTCGATCGTCACCGTGCGGCTCGGGTCGATCTGCGTGTTGACGCTCGCGGCGCGCGTCTCGCCGAGCGAATAGATGCCCCAGGCCTCGCAGATCTTGTAATAGAACGGGACCAGCGCGTAGCCGAAGCCGAACATGCCGAGCGCGACCAGCGCGAGCCGCGCGAACAGCCTGCGGTTCTGGCGCTGGCGCGTCATCTCAGCAGCCAGTACTTCGCGATCACGCCGACGAAGAACGCCAGCGCGATGGACGCGAGAATCAGCGCGGTGCGCGCGTTCTTGGTCACTTGATAACCGGCTGAGTCTCGAAGGTGTGATAAGGGACCGGGGTGGGCAGGTGCGTCCATTCGAGCGAGTCGGCGCCTTCCCACGGCAGCTGCGGCGCGGGCTTGCCGTTGCGGATGGTGTCGACGACGATGTAGAAGAACAGGATCTGCGCCAGGCCCATGCCGAAGGCGCCGATGGTCGAGATCTTGTTCCAGGTCTCGAACATCAGCGGATAGTCCGGGATGCGGCGCGGCATCCCCGCCATGCCCAGGAAGTGCTGCACGAAGAAAATCATGTTGAAGAAGATCATCGTGAGCCAGAAGTGGATCTGGCCGAGCGTCTCGTTGTACATGCGCCCGGTCCACTTGGGGATCCAGAAGTAGACGCCGGCGAACGCCGCGAACAGCGCACCCGCCACCATCACGTAGTGGAAGTGCGCCACCACGTAGTAGGTGTCGTGCAGCTGGATGTCGATCGGCACCAGCGCGAGCACCAGCCCGGTGAAGCCGCCGAGCGTGAACATGAAGAGGAAGCCGCAGGCGAACAGCATCGGCGTCTCGAACGTGAGCGAGCCCTTCCACATCGTCGTCACCCAGTTGAACACCTTCACGCCGGTCGGCACCGCGATGAGGATGGTGGCGTACATGAAGAACAGCTGGCCGGTCACCGGCATGCCCACCGTGTACATGTGGTGCGCCCAGACGATGAACGACAGGATCGCGATGGCCGAGGTGGCGTAGACCATCGAGGCGTAGCCGAACAGCGGCTTCCTCGAGAACGCCGGGATCACCTGCGAGATCACGCCGAACCCCGGCAGCGCGATGATGTACACCTCGGGGTGGCCGAAGAACCAGAAGATGTGCTGGTAGAGCACCGGGTCGCCGCCGCCGGCGGCGTTGAAGAAGCTGGTGCCGAAATGGCGGTCGGTGAGCGTCATCGTCACCGCGCCGGCGAGCACCGGCATCGCCGCGACCAGCAGGTAGGCGGTGATGAGCCAGGTCCAGACGAAGAGCGGCATGCGCATCAGCGTCATCCCCGGCGCGCGCATGTTCAGGATGGTGGTGATGATGTTGATCGAGCCGAGGATCGAGCTCATCCCGAGGAGGTGGACCGCGAAGATGGTGAAGTCCATGCCGATGCCCATCTGCACCGTGAGCGGCGAGTACATGGTCCAGCCCACTCCCGGCGCGCCGCCGGGCATGAAGAACGAGAGGATGAGCAGCGTCCCGGCGAACGGCAGTAGCCAGAACGACCAGTTGTTCAGCCGCGCGAACGCCATGTCGGGCGCGCCGATCATCATCGGGATCTGCCAGTTCGCGAAGCCCACGAACACCGGCATGATGGCGCCGAACACCATGATGAGCCCGTGCATGGTGGTCATCTGGTTGAAGAAGTCCGGGTTCACGATCTGTAGCCCCGGCGAGAACAGCTCCGTGCGGATGACCAGTGCCATCACGCCGCCCACCGAGAACATGATGAAGCTGAACCACAGGTACAGCGTGCCGATGTCCTTGTGGTTGGTGGTGGTGATCCAGCGCATGATCCCGCCGTAGGGGCCGTGGTGATCGCCGTGGCCGTGATCGTGTGCGTGTCCGTGGTTGTCTACGACTGCGCTCATGTGGCTCTCCAAGCTCTATTTGCGGCGGGCGGCAACCTCGGCCGGCTGGACTTCGCCGCCCTTGTTCCCCCAGGAATTGCGTTCGTACGTGATGACCGCGGCGAGATCGGCGTCGCCGAGCGCCTTGAACGACTGCATCGCGGTGTTCGCCTTGCCCTGCAGCACGATGTCGATATGCGCCTCCTTCGGCCCGGTGGCGACCTTCGAGCCCGCCAGCGCCGGCGCCTTCATGGCCGGCGTGCCCTGCCCCTGTGCCTGGTGGCAGGCGACGCAGTTCCCCGTATAGACCTTCTCGCCGCGCTGCATCAGCTCCTGAGTCGAAAGATTTCGCGTGTCGCCGGCGGCGGACTTCTCGGCTTTCTCCTTGAACTGCGCGACCCACTGCGTGTAGTCCTCGGCGGAGACGACGCGCACCACGATCGGCATGAAGCCATGCTCCTTGCCGCAGAGCTCCACGCACTGGCTGCGGAACGTGCCGGTCTTCTCGGGGCGGAACCAGAGGTCGCGCAGGAAGCCCGGAATCGCGTCCTGCTTGGCGCCGAACGAGGGCACCCACCACGAATGCACCACGTCGGCGGCGGTGGTGATGACGCGCACCTTCTTGCCGATCGGCACCACGAGCTCGTTGTCGACCTCGAGCAGGTAGTGCTCGCCTTTCGGCTCGCGGCCCTCGATCTGGGCGCGCGGCGTGGCGAGCGTCGAGAGGAAGCTGATGCCCTCGCCTTCACCCTTCACGTAGTCGTAGCCCCACTTCCACTGGTAGCCGGTTACCTTGATGGTGAGGTCGGGCGCGGAGGTGTCCTTCTGCGCGATCACCACCTTCGTCGCGGGCCAGGCGATCGCCACCAGGATGATCGCCGGGATGATGGTCCAGACCAGCTCGACCGCGGTGTTCTCGTGGAACTGCTCGGCCTGGTGGCCCTTCGACTTGCGGTGCGCATAGCAGGCATAAAACATTGCGCCGAACACCACCGCAAAGATGACGATGATGAGCCACATCACGAGCTGGTGCAGCCAGTCGATGTCGGACGCGAGCCTCGATCCCGGCTCCCGGAAATACCACTCGAGCGCGCGCGCCGAGCCGCAGATCCCGAGCCCGGCAAGGCCGGCCAGGGCTTGAATGACTTTCGTTCCCCGCATGTTGTTGGTTCCCCGAATCAGATCCGCAGTCTCTTCTGCAGCTCGGCGGCGAACCGCGCGCGCGTGTCCGCGTCGAGGTGCCGCCCCAGCTCAAGTTGTTCCCGCGCTCCCAGCAGCAGCACGCGTTCCTCTTCGAAGCGCACGCGCGCCCGGTGCGCGTCCATCTCGTAGCGCGACGTCCGCTGCGCCTCGCCGACTTCCACCGTCAACCGTCCCGCTTCCAGCTCGATGCGCTCGTAGTCCGCCGCGCGCCGCGCATACGCCACGTAGGCCCAGCCGAACAGCAGCACCTCCAGGCCCGCGAACGGCAGCACCAGCCAGGCGCCTGCGAGCGCGAAGCCCACGCCGATCGCGACCACCGCGCACGCCAGCGCCGCGAACACGCCGGCGAGTCCAGCCGGAGAAATCGAGCAGTTGCGCTTGAGGGTCAGGCTGAAGCCGGCATTTCCGTCGCGGAACGGCACGTCGCGGAACGGCAGCTCGCGCGCCGGTTCTCGAGGAATGCTCAACAAGCCTGCAAAAATAGCACAGGTGAACGCGCGCCCTCAAGAAATGTTCTTGAAAACACGAACTGTTTTCACATCCTGGCGGGGCGAGCGCCACGCGTGGCCATAGACCACCTCGAAGGTCGCCCTGGGCTTTTCGCCGAGCGCCCGGTGCAGCCGCTCGGCGAACGCGCGACCGGCAAGCCCCCGCGGCCGATCGGCGCGCGCCGATGTCTGGCCGCTGCCGCGCAAATCGTCGAGCAGCGTGCCGGAGCCCTGGTACTCGAGCGTGATGAGCTCCATGTCCATCACCGGCGCCGCAAGACCGGCCGCGAGGAGCATGTCGCCCAGGTCGTGCATGTCGACGAAGGCGTGGACCCGGCGCTCGCCGGCGGCGGCGCGCAGCTCCTTCAGCGAGTCCGGGCCGAGGGTGCTGAACATGAGCAGGCCGTTCGGCAACAGCACGCGGCTAAATTCGCGCAGCGCGGGGAGCGGGTCCGACAGCCAGTGCAGCGCCATGTTCGACCAGACGAGGTCGACCGACGCATCCGCCAGCGGCAGCGTCTGCATGTCCGCGCAGATCGAAACCTGTCTCTCGCCGGTGGCCCACCTGAAGAGCCCCCGTGGCGTCAGCATTGGGAGCGAGAAATCGAGCGCGATCGTCATCGCGCGCGGATAGCGCCGGCGCAGCTCGCGGCGCGGCGGGCCGCTCCCCGCGTCGAGCACGCGCGCCGGCTCGAGGCGGACGTAGTCCAGGCGCTCGAGCATGCGCGCGAAGACCTCGCTCTCGAGGCGCGCAGACTTCGGATAGGTTCCGGCGGCGCGCTCGAAGCGGCGGCGCGCCGCGCGGCCGTCAATCGCGGGCGAGCGCGCGCTCAATGGCCGCCGACACCGCCAGCGTATGGCGATCGCTGCCCGCGACGCCGCAGACCATGAGCCCGGCCGGCGCGCCGCCCGGCTCGTGGCATGGCAGCGAAGCCGCGCAGCCATCGAGAAAGTTGATGAGGCCGTTGTTGCGCAGGATGCGCATGTTCCAGCGGAAGTAGTCCTCGTCGCTGGCATCGGCTTCGGCGATGGTCGGCGCGATGCACGGCACCGTGGGCATCAGGATGGCGTCGAAGCCCGCGGCGAGCGCTTCGATCTCCCTCATGAATTCGACCCGCAGGTCGCCCAGGGCGAGATAGTCCGACGCGCTGAGATTGCGGCCCATGAGGATGCGCTTGCCGACGCGCGGGTCGAATTCGCCGATGCGCGCCTCTTCGCCACGATGAATGTGGTAAGCCTCGGCGCCGGCATAGCCCCCGCCCTTGAAATAGTCGCCCTGCCGGTCGAACTGCGGCACCGGCCGCTCCTCGAGCATTGCGCCTGCCCTGGAAAGGATCCGGAGCGAGCCGTCGAAGGCCGCGGCCACGTCCTTGTCGAGCTCGTCGAGCGCCGAGGAGCGCGGCAGCAGGAGCCGCAGCCCCTTCGCCTCGAGCGGCGGCAGCGGAACCGCGGGCTCTCCGGCGAGGATCGCGTCGTAGGCGGCGCAGCAGGCGACCGAATTGGCGAGCGGACCGATCGAGTCCAGGGTGAAGGACAGCGGAAAGGCGCCTTCGCGCGGCACGCGGCGCGCCGTCGGCTTCCAGCCCGTCACGCCACACAGCGCCGCCGGCCCCCGGATCGAGCCGCGCGTATCCGAGCCGAGGGACATCACCGCCATGCCGTCGGCCTGGGCCACGGCGGCGCCCGAGGAAGAGCCGCCGGGCACTCTGCCGACCTTGCGCTGGTAAGGATTCCTCGGCGTGCCGTAGTGCGGATTCAGGCCCACGCCGCCGAAGGCGAACTCGACCATGTTGGTGCGGCCGACGAAAACCGCGCCCGCGGCCCGTAGCCTGGCGACGGCAGGAGCATCATGCATTGCTTTGGGTTCGTTACTACGAATCTTCGACCCGGCCCTGGTCACGTCGCCCGCGACGTCGAAAAGATCCTTCAGCGACACCGGCAGGCCGTCGACCGCCGAACGGCGCACGCCCGCCTTGCGCAGCCGGTCGGCGTACGCGGCATCGGCGCGCGCCCCGTCGGCGTAGACCTTCAGGAATGCCCTGGCGCCCTCCCCGCCTTGCTCCTCGATGCGCCCGAGCGCCTGCTCCACGAGCTCGCGGCTCGAGGTCCGGCCGGCGTCCAGATCGGCGCCGAGCTGCGCTACAGTCCACATGGGGAAAAGATAGCATGCGCGATTTCCTCGCGAAGCTCCTTTTCGGCGGCAGCTGCTTCGTCTGCCGCGGCGCTTCGCGGGAGCTTCTGTGCGAGGCCTGCCGCGAAGAG
>Ga0075428_100000198_pt1 | contig 57253 bp, 90 predicted proteins | sample RhiMetdeltSRZDD2_FD_75291 | JGI IMG/M metagenome (GOLD analysis project Ga0075428, IMG submission 75291) | Populus rhizosphere microbial communities from Tennessee, USA - Rhizosphere MetaG P. deltoides SRZDD2 | ecosystem: Host-associated > Plants > Roots > Rhizosphere > Soil | place: USA... | reverse complement strand
GAGCCCCGGTCTTGGTGTTGATGCCGGGAGGGTGGGGGTGTAGAGTGGGGGGGTGGAAGGGGGAGGGATGGCCTACGAAAGGACAGTGTGATGATGGCCAACGGTTCACTCGAAGATCTCACCCGAAGGGTGGGGGCACTGGGCCTAGGCACCCTGCGCGACGTAGCGCGGAAGATCAGGGCCAACCCCGATGCCGAACTTTCGGACCTGGAGAGGTTGGTCATGCATCTGATGAAGTCGCCCCTGCAACGTGAGGGGCTCAGCATCATGCTCGCCATCACGATGCTCGCGGACGTGGAGGCCTTGAAGTGACAGACCTGGGAACGTTCACCTGCGCAGTGTGCAACGAGACCTTTGACAAGATCCGTTCGGAGGAAGAGGTCCGCGAGGAGTACGAACGGATCTTCCCCTTCGAGGCTGCCCACGACGTCGAGAAGGACACAGTTTGCGGCCCCTGCTATGACAAGGTGATGGCCGAGGTGGCCCCTGGTTTGGGCGCGCCCTATTACTGCCCAGGTTGCAAGGAAGGGCACTGATGACAGATTGGCTGATCCTCATCGGGTACATCGTCGGGTTCGTGCCATCGTGGCGGTGGTTGTCTCGCCGCATGCTCGAGGGCCCGATCGCCGGCACGGCCTACGGCAAGATCGGCAAAGACGATCGAACGCTGGCCAAGGCAGTTGGGTTCCTACTGTCCTTGCTCTGGCCGTTCATCGTTCCGATCTGGTTGGTGTTCATTGCCCTGAACAAGCTGGTGTTCCCCAACGACGTACAGGCCAAGAAAGAGGTCGAGGAGGCCCGGGAGAAGGCTGAAGCAGCCAAGAAGAAGGCGGACGAAGCAGAGATCGCCCGACTCAGGAAGCTGCTCAAGGACTACGACCTGCCCGGGTGGGAGGTATGAGGCTACGGGGGCGGGGTCTCTTGGGACCCCCCTGCCCCGAACGTGAAAAGTTTCCACAGGGGAGCCCTCCTGGCGACCCGTGTCAAGCTATGTGTATGAGATGCGGTCGGGTAACCGCCCGTCGCGACGTCAATGGCCTGCCGTGGTGTGGTGGACAGGCGCTGATCAAGAAGGTGAAGGACTGACCATGAGCGAAGACAAGCTCCCTGACGATCTCGTGGAAGGTTTCCAGCGATTTCTGGACGGCTTCACGAGCTTCGCCAACAAGGGCCACGAAGAACAGATCATGGAGATGCTGGACAAGTTCCGGCTGGATCGGGCTGAGGGTAAGTCGTGGGACGAGGTCAAAGAGTCCAGCGAACAGGCCCTGGGAAGTGCGTGGATGGTCCTGGCTCGGCTGGTGGGGCCAGCTCTAGCCACCCAGACGTTGGTCTCGATGACAGTCGACCTCATGGAGATCATCCTCAAGTCTGAGGAGAAGAACGCCAATGCCTAAGGCCTGGAGCTGGATTCTGCTGGGTGGCCTGGTCCTAGGATCGGCTGCCCTACTCGTTGTCCTGGTCAACTTGGGGTGAACATGAGGTTCATGGGGCTATTGCACTGGTTCATCAACGGCACCCCGGCCGGTTGGCGGCTCGGGGAGTATCCGGACTCCTGGGCTCACCCGTTCCTGTATCGGCACTTCACGCTGTCCGCCGAGGACTGCGAGGTGGAGATTCGCTTCTGTATCGGCAGGTTGCCCGGATGGCGCAAGAGGAACAACGTCGAGGTCGTGTTCACCTCCTCGGACCGGGGGCTGGCCGTGCCGAAGATGCATGGAGAGCACCTCGTTGCCTTCGTGGAGACCTTCGGTCCTCGACTCAAGAACGTAAAGAAGGGTGAAGTCGACTTGGATCTGGAGCGGGAGATAGAGAACTGGTTTGCAAATGCGAAGGAGGAGAAGTAATGGAAATCTACACAGTCAAAATAACGCCTGTTGAGTCGGCGGAGAAGATTATCGACAGGCAGGAACTGCTCCGCGACATGGTTGCCGAGGTTATCGCCACAAACAGTCTGCTCGCGAAAAAGGGCTATACCGCAGATGACATTCTCGGGACCATGGCAGCCGTGGCTCTTGATCGGCTCGGTGAAGAGGATGCGGCGGAAATGGTCGTCGGCATGTACTGCGTGGCGATCATGATCCTTACCGAAAAGTTCCTTGGCGAAAGCCAGGTGAAGTAATGGTCAAAATGATCAAAATGGTCAAGTCACGACACGACTGCCTTGCTGAGCTGTTCAAGGCCTATGGCCACGCTCATGAACTGAGCGGTACCTACGGAATCGGCACCATTGTCGAATGTCCCTGCGGTAGGCGTTGGATTCTAAGAGACAGTCAAATGGAAGGCTTCCATTGGCAGCAAACAGGATCGGAGCGACATGAATGATCCACTGACGACTCCTTACAAGATTGCCTTCGCTGGCGACTGGCATGGTAACCAGCGCTGGGCTATCGACATGATCGATGCGGCTGGTGCTGAGCATGCCGACGTCATCATTCATACGGGAGACTTCGGGTACAAGTTCGCCAAGGGCTACCTGAACGCGCTCAATGCCGCCCTGGAGGAATGGGACATGAACCTGCTGTTCGTGGACGGGAACCACGACAAGCAGCGGACCATTTGGCGGTACACCCGGCCTACGCGTACCGATGGGCTGGAGAGCCCGCGCATGCTCCGCAGCCGCATCTGGCATCTACCACGGGGCTATCGGTGGCAGTGGGGAGAGGTCAAGTTCCTGGCCATGGGTGGCGCCTACAGCGTGGACCGCGACTTCCGTTTGCATGGCGAGTGGTGGCCCGAGGAGGAGATCACCGAGCGCAATGTGAATGACGCCCTCAAGTTGGGCGAGACGGATGTACTGATCAGTCACGATTGCCCGCGCACCGTCAAGATCCCGAACCTCGAGAAGACCAGTGTGTTCTTTCCGGAGCATGCGATTTGGCGGGCGGAGGTGCATCGGGATCGGCTACTTCGACTGGTCGTAGGAGTACGTCCTCGGCTGATCGTCCATGGCCACTATCACCGAAGCTATGGACTGAGCACAGAGCTGGGGTATGGTCCGATCAGCGTCATTGGTCTGGACTGTGACGAGACAAGCAAGGAGAAGAACCTGAAGTATGTCTTGCTACAGGACATCGAAACTCATGTACAGGAACTGAAGAGGATGAGCGATGCTGCGAAGGATCCTCGCCATGACAATGGCGATCTCAGTGCTGCTGATCGGAACGAGCAGCACACAGACCAGGCCGAGGGAGATCAGGCAGGTTGATCTGATCGACGCCAGCGAAAGCGAAGATCATTTACAGAGCCTGGATGAGATCCAGCGACTAGAAGATCGATATCGCCGCATCACCCGGCAGCAACGTGAACAAGCGGAGGTTCGGGCCAGGCTCGACAAACCGCTTGTTCACAAGCCGCCGGTGGCACCCCCCTCCTCCAGGACCGAAGCCGCCATACGCTTCGCTCTGGCCCAGGTAGGTAAGCCCTACGTCTGGGCAGCGGACGGGCCAGGATCCTACGACTGCTCTGGCCTGGTCATAACCGCCTTCTCCAAGATCGGGATCAAGCTGCCTCACTTCACCGGCACCATGATCCGCTTTGGGAAGCGCGTCACCAGGTCCCAGCTCACCCGAGGGGACATCGTCTTCCCCACGTCGGGACATGTGGGCATCTACTTGGGCAACAACACCTTCGTTCACGCCTCCAGCAGTCGAGGCAGGGTTTCGGTTACCAAGCTGTACAGCTTCTACGCAGGAAGGCGTTTTTAGTTGGATTACGAGGGAATTGTCGGAGCTGGGTTTGGGTTCCTGTGCCTGCTCGTTTTCCTTGCCTTTGTGGCTTACCTGCTCAAGCGGCACTGGTGACTTGGGGGGAGGGTTCGGGTAACATCATGTTGTAAGGACCGAACCCTAGGAGCATCAATGTCGAAGGATAGGATGAACCCGAACAGTGAACTGATAAACATCTATACAATCTATGGCAAGCTCGATGCCCTGAACCCGATCAAGCGAATGATCGTTGCTACCCAGCTCATCGAACTGTGCCGAGATGTCTTCCTGGTAGACCTGGCCATGATCAGGCGCCAGGCTGCGGCCGATGCCCGGAAGTCTGGGATGAAGCCGAGGGAGATTGCTGACCAGTCTGGCTCCTCGGCGCAGACCGTCAACAGGCTGCTGGCCGAGGCCCACATGTATGAGGGGTCCAGGTAGTCGACGATGGGGGGTAAGCCCAGCCGAGATGCTGTCTTCTCCATGCGCGTCACCGCCAGCGAAGGGGACAGGATCAGACGCCTCGCAGCCGCGCGTGGGCTCACCGCCAGCGGCTGGATCCGTGAGTTGATCGCGGCGACTGCTGCGCCACCGCCAGGTTCAGGTGAGACAGTCTCGGGCGCACCTCGGTGGATACAGATCGGGGATGCCGAGTACGTCACCGAGGGCGTGCACTGGTTGACGCCCGGCGAAGTGAGCGGTGCAACGATCATGATCAATTTTGGAGGGTAGTTTGCATGATCTTGGCGGTTAGCGGCTGGCGTGGCTGGACGGACGTCCATCACATCGAGAAGCACATCGGGCTAGCAATCGCTGAAGGATACGATTTCATCCGATTCGGAGATGCATCAGGCGTCGACGCGATAGCTGGCAACTTCATCAACAAAGTCATCCGCCAGGGCGCGCTCGGATATGCCGGGCAGCCACTAGACTCCGGCATCCAGCTCAGCAAGTATCACGCCGATTGGGCCAGCTTCGGCAACGCGGCGGGCCCGGTGCGGAATCGGGCCATGCTTCTAGGCAAGAAGCGGGGGGAACCCTATGAGGACATCAAGGCAGACCTTCTGCTTGCATTCCCCGAGCCCGGCCGGCGCCCTGGTCCTGGTTCAGGTACCTGGGGGTGCATGGGTGAGGCCGTCCTGAACGGGATCAAGGTCATAGTCCCGGCCTTCGAGTCGAGGGAGTTGAGCTTCCCGGCCCATTGGAAGCAGCCCGAGCTGAGGCTGGATTAGTACCCGTTCCCTCGGGTAGTATCTTGAGGCAACCCCCTGCGCGGCGGACTGCCTTGGGAGCGTTCGTCGTGTGGGGGTAACAGGCGAAGAGGTGGAGATGGAACAGAGCGAAGGGTTCAGCCCGAACGTCTGGTCATACGATCCAAAAGAAGACAATGCCCTCCATGTCATGGTCAGGGGCATCGAAGCTGACATTCACGCCAAGGGCTGGGACGGACATGCCCGCCTCGGCATCGTGCTTCGTCACGAACTGGTCGAAGCAGGGAACATCCAAGAGGCCTGGGCGGTCTGCGAGATCCCAATGTTCGCGGACTTCTACGACAATCCCCTTGCCGGTCTGACGCAGTGGAATCAGAACCTGGTGGCTCGACCCGAGTCGCTGGCACACCTGGACAGCCTCCTGGCCGGGGTCAAGGAGGAGTTCGCCGGCTGGATGTTCTCCTCCGAGACATGGATCGGTGACAAGGGAAAGGGCAGTGACAAGCCAGACGAGGGTCGATTCGTCACCGTTGTCCTCACGGATGGTCGGATCGTCGGCGTGGGCCGAACCAGGAACACCGAGGGTGGTCTAGACAAGATCGTTGTTGATGACAGCCGCACCCCTGATGGGCTGGAGAATCCTGACGTTGCCTTCGGCGGGATGGTGATTCTCAACCTCGAGGTGCTCCTGGCTGTGTCCAGGTGGCTGATCAGAGTAGGGGGCCTCAATAAGGAGGAGGAATGAACGCAGACATCTGCATCTGTGACGGTAGGTACGAGGGGTGTGATCACGGCAAGATCTGCCCCAACCTAGCAGATGGTCAACACTCGCCACATTTCTGCTACAAGTGCGACAACAACCGGATCAACCGCATCGACGAAGTGTTCGATGAGGTCACCCGTAGGGGCTATGCGGCCCGGCACGTGGCGAAATGACGAAAGAGAACAGGTACGACTTCTCGATCTGGCACCCGCTGGACCACTGGCCGGGGACCAGGAGATGTCGGAGCTTCTACGGAGGATGGCGTCGTCACCTGGTCATAGCATGGCAGTTCCATCGCCGTGACCAGGTGGTGGGCCTCTTCACCAAGCAAACAACATGCCGGCTGGGGTATCACAAGATCGATGTATGGGTCCTTACCTCGACCCCCATCGGATCTCAGCCCCTACCAACGGACAGGTTCACGGCCGTGTGCCGTTATTGCAGGACCCGGAGGCCGGCTACCAGGCAGGAGATAGCGGAGAAGTGGAAAGTAGAGACGTAAGAGAGACCCGGGTACCTTCCCGGCGAAAGAACGAGCAGCGCATCTCCGATGTGGAGAACGCCCTATTGCAGCTAATCGTCGTCGTCCCGGCACAGACGGCCTGGGCAGCGTTCGCACTCATGATGATGGCTGGATTGGTGCATAGCCTCGATCCCAGGATCCCAGCCTTTGGCTGGTGGTTCTGTGTCGGCTGGATGTGGGGCCTGCTCATGCTGCTCGAGATCATCAAGACCAAAGTCAAGGAGTTCCGGCGGAAGACGTGGCTGGAGAACCTCTAATGAGTGAAATCAGGTTCACTGAGACCGAGGCCTTGCTCGCCATCATGGAGGAGAACAAGGAACGCGCCCAGCAGCTACTCAATGATCTATATGTGGGCGAATTGGCAATGTTGGCTTACCAGGCCCGGATCCTGTCGGATATGGCGATAGATACAGGAGCCCTCAAGGTCAGGGAGCAAGCCAAAGCTGCCTCGACAGAGGAGGACAAGGATGCGTGACACCGTACCCTTTGCCATCGATAACGTGTCAGCCCTGTGGGCGTCTAGGCAACGGCTCCTCACTGAGATCGAGGAACGGAACTTGGCCATCAAGCAGATCGACGATCTGCTGAAGGAGCAGCTCCCCGAGGAAGATCACGTCACCGCGTTGATCGATGGGCGCCCAGCGTTCACCTACGGCTACACGCAGCGGTGGACCGAGGCCAAGTTCCGTGAGGACTACCCCCAGCTCTTTGATCAGTACAAGCGTCCGGTCCTCAAAGATGTGATGGACTGGGACACCTTCGCCAAAGAGCACCCGGCCCTGGCCAAGCAGTACCAGGTCCGGGCCCTGACGCCGCATCGTCCTAGGAAGGCTCATTGATGGAGATCACGCCTCTTGGTTTTTGGATCTTTGGCATGTCCTGTTTCTTGTTGGGAGTATGCGTAGGCATCTTTGCGATCAGTACAAGGCGTAAGTGATGGTGAACCCCTCTAAGATCAAGGGAACCCGGGCAGAGACGGCGTTTGTGACGTGGCTTCAACGCTACTTCCCCTATGCCGAGCGCCGGTCCCTGCGAGGGGGCAAGGACTGCGGGGATGTCACTGGCATCCCCGGCCTTGTCTTCGAGGTGAAGGACGCGAACCCGTGGCAGCTTTCCGCTTGGCTCAGGGAGACCGAGGTTGAGCGCCGTAACGCCAATGCAGAGTTTGGTCTGTTAGTAGTGAAGCCGCCTGGTGTGGGTTACACCAGAGTGAGTCAGTGGGCCGTTGTCGTGTACCAAAAAGACCCAATTGAGGTAGTCAATACCGGGTTAGAATCGGACTTTTTCCAGAGTGTTCTCGTTGCCTCTGGCAACAAGGTCAATGAAGTGCGTCGTGGTTGGGTGCGAAACCCACACGACCAGCTCACCGTGATCCAGGCGAAGGCGTCAGAGACTAGTGACTGGTATTGCCTCATGACAGCCCAGGCCATGCTTGGAGTCCTGGTCAGGCGTGGGTACCTCGACGAAGACAGGCTGTTGGACACTTTGCTCCCTCAGTGATATTGTCTAGGGGTACCCCTACACAAGAAGGTTGTGATGGCTACTCAGAAGCTGAAGAAGAGTCTTCCCAAGCGTTGCACCAACGAGAGACTCAAGACGCGAAGGGCAGCCTCTTACCAGCGGGGACAAGACGCAAAGGCTCGACGTCGATCGGCTCAGGAGAGTCGTGAGCGGGCCAATCGTCAGACCCCAGGTCCAACCCCTTGGGAGCGGGCAAAGATCGAAGCACGCAAGAACTACGCACCAGTGCCCGAGAAGGATCGTAAGGCCCTGGTCATCACCAAGACCACCACCAATGAGCAGATCCGGTATGCGCTCAGGCGCAAGTTCCTGGGCGTTCACGGCATCACCGTGAACTACCTGGAGGAAGTTCATGGGCGGTGGAACGCCATCGGCGGGAGACTACGGGGAGGTGCTTTGTAGTGCAGTACACCTGGGTTCCGGTTTCGTCAGTTCAGGTTCCTGACTGGCGTAAACGAGACCTGGGGGATATCGAATCCCTTACGAAGTCCATCGAGAAGCATGGACTCATGGATGCCATCGTGGTGAGCAAGAAGAACGTCCTGATCTCTGGCTGGCGGCGCCTAGCTGCCGTCCAGCGACTAGGCAAGCAGAGCATCGAGGCTTACCGCACCGATGACATCCTCGTCGTCGCCAAGCTGCTGGCCAAGGAAGGCCGTAATCCTGAGCACTACAAGGAGATGGTCTGGTCAGAGATGGTGGCATTCGGCCTAGGTCTCGAAGACATGGATGCCGAATACAACAAAACGAACCTGTCCAACGCACGAAGGAAGGCAGCGACCACCCGCTGGGGAGGTGAGTACCATGCCAAGCCCGGGAAGCGAACCCCTACCTCGGCGCTCATTGCCGAAATACTGGGGACTACCCGTGGCCTGTATGGCATCGCTCGGCGAGTGTTCGTGGCTTCACAGCGCTTTGGCATGACCCAACAGGACATGTCCATTGCGCAGACGGCTCTCCAGTACATGGACGAAAGCGGCCAGCCCTATGGGGCACTGGCCATGCTCAAGGGGGAGATGCGTTACCTCCCCCGTGATCAGGCAGATCGCCAACGCATACAGCTCAGCGAGGTCCGCAACATTCTCGATGGATCTACCTCGGTGCTGGATGGATTGGTAAAGGGTTTGCGCACAGTCCAGGAGATTCCCTCTGCTGTAACGAAGGAAGAGGCCACTCGATGGGCGAGTGACCTCTCCGCAGCCCGAAGAGTGATGGAACAAGTGATCAACAAACTGAGGAGGTTCGTCAACGATGGCTAGCTCGAAGATCGTTGAGATCTCTGCGGGACGTCTAAGGGTAGATCCTGACATTCAGCGGGGACTCAAGCCCCGCCGGGTGGCTCAGGAAGCTGCACGATTCAGCCCTAACGGCCTCGGAGTGATCACGGTTTCTGATCGTGGTAACGGTGACCTTGTCGTCGTTGACGGTCAGCACCGAGTGGAGATCGTAAAGAAGGCCGAAGGCGCGAGCTACAAGATGACGGCGAAGGTCTTCACTGGCCTGACTCGGCAGGAGGAAGCGGCCCTGTTCCGTGTGCTCAACAACATGGAGAAGGTCGGCAGCCTCGACGGGTTCCGCGTCCGGCTCGCTGAGAACGACCCGGTGGCGGTCTTCTTGAAGAAGATCGTCGAGAACCACGGTTGGCCGCTGGGTCCTGGCCCGAGGAACACGCACTTCAACGCCGTCGCGGCGCTGGAGCGGGTGTACTGGCTGGACTCGGAGTCTGACCCAACCGCAGCGGAGCGGGCCATTGCCACCCTCACGCAGGCGTGGGGACACGCCGAGGGCACGGTGGATGGTCGCCTGATCGAGGGCCTGGGTAGGTTCTACGCCCGGCACAAGCAGGCTGCTGATGCTGGTGGCCTGACCGAGCGGCTGGCCAAGGGCGAGCGTGGCCCTGCGCAGTTCATTGGGGCGGCGCGGACGCTACGGGCCCTGAAGAGGGGTGCGGTTACAGATGCGGTGGCGGAGATCTTCACCGACGTCTACAACCTGCGCCGGACCGCCAAGACGGCCCTGCCGGACTGGCGAGCCTGAACGGACTGGGGACGGGGCCCGTGGACGCCAAGTCTGCGGGCCCCGTCACATGAGAGGGTAAAGTATGTTTTGGAAGATCACCGTAGTGTGCGCGGCAGCCGCTGGGGTCGCCATTCTCGTGGCCGCAATCAACGGAGGCATGCCCCCCGGAAGGGCCCTCGTCGGTGCCGTCCTGGCAGTGTGTTCGGTGTGCTTCACAGCCATGGCGTTGAGGGCGGGGAAGAAACCATGAACTGGATCATTGCCCTACTGGGGTTCGGGTTCGTGACGATCATCGTCATAGCCCTCACGAGTCGGGGTGACCGCTGATGGGTCGCCTGACCACTCGCACGGACAAGAGGAATCAAGCTCTGTCTCTGCTCTCCGCCACTTTGGTTCTGATGTTCATCGTCCTGACCATGTTCCCGTTCGATCCAAGGGGAATCACTGGCGGCATCATTGTCGTCCTCGCCGTTCATGCCCTGATCCAGCTACTTAGGTATGTTTTCTACAGGCGGTAAACTAGGACATGACCAGTTTTCCGATACAGACAGCAGCCGAAGGCTACGAACTGGCCGGCACCCTGACGCTGACCGCTCCGCCGGCACCACCAGTAGCTGAGCCTCTCCGCATCGGGCTGCATTGCATACCTGCCGACATCCAGACGGACCTGAGGGACTACCCAGGCCTGCGGGCGTACCGCCACTTCGGCAAGGACACCGGGGATGCCGATTCCCTACCCGAGCTGCCCGACGTGAAGACCGATCCGGTGTGGTTGGCCCTGGCCAAGTTCCCTAACTGTCGCATCCTGCTGTCCTGGAAGGACGACGTGGAGCAATTGGAGTCCTGGCTGCCCACCCTGGATCGGGACATCTGGTTGACCTGGTACCACGAGCCGAACGGCAACGTGGACCCGGCGAGGTACCGCACCACGGCGCGGCGGATGGTTCAGATCATCAACGCGAGCCCCAACCGGCATCGGATCCTGGGCAACGGCCCGATCGTTCCCCGGTACTGGCTGGTGGAGAACGGCGGGGACCCGCAACTGTTCTGGTACGAGGGCGCCACCTACTACGGGGTCGACTCGTACAACGATGGTCAGGCGTACAAGATCAGGGAGATGGTGGATCCGGCTGTGGCGCTGGCCACGCGGTTCGGCTGCGATACCTTGCTCGGCGAGTGGGGCGCGGAACAGAGTATCGATGACCCCTCCGACGAGCTGCGAGCTGCCGCTACCCGCAGCACGGTCAGCTACGCTCGCACGAAGCCCCAGGTCAAGGCCATGATGTGGTGGAACAAGGGTGGGGATCGGCTCACCAAGGCACCCACCAAGCCAAGTCTGCAAGGTGTGATCAACAGTCAGTAAGAGAACCCTGGTGCCAAGTAGCTCTGGACGGGTTATGGTTCGTCATCTGGTCGAGGTTGACGCTGATTTCGACTAGGGGTACCCTGGAGGACGAAGCACGGAGCTTCTCGTAGATTTGACAACTCCACAGCCACATTGCCCCCGTAGCTCAGTTGGGTATCGAGGTCCCAGGTTCGAGTCCTGGCGGGGGACGAAGTGGTGTAGCCGCCTGACCGACAACAGGGCCGGTTCAGGGGGAACCGGCTACACCACTCCTAACGTGGCAGGGTGCGGGTCCATAGGGTGCTGCTGCTCATCCAGTGGTACGGACATGGGTTCACGCTTCGTTTCCTCTTGCCGAGGTTCCGTACCCTGTCACCAAGTTGATCAGGTTCACACTCTTACTGAACGGGTAAGAGTCGAGCATGGATGCTCTGATCCTTCTTCTTCTGCTGGGTGCGACGGTGTGCTTCGGCCTCGCCGCCTTCGGCGTGGGGGCACGGGTCAACCTCGTTGCCCTAGGGCTGATGCTCTGGGTGCTGACGGCGCTGATCCCCGTACTGGAAAGGGCCTTGTAACCTGATGAAGTTCTGGTGCTGCCCATGGTGTCGGAGGAGACCTCCGGACCTCGCTGTGAATCGGGCATGAAACAGGCAGCACCAGTTCAACGTGGCAGGGTGTCGCTCCACCGGGTGTTGGTTTCCGTGCTTCCTTTGCCAGGTGTTGACGAGCTAACAAACACCCTGCCACCACAGCGGGATAGGGGAGTTCGGTCGTCCCCGTCAGCCTCATAAGCTGAAGATCACGAGTTCGAATCTCGTTCCCGCTACGATCCGATTCCCGTTCGTACCAGGCGATCGACGTTGTACCTGTATGGGGCTACTCCGGAGAATCCGTGTTCGTGGCGGAGAGAACGCTCGGAGTGTCCTGGGAGGGAATCGAGGAAGGATGATGACGTGGATTTCGTCATCTTGATCGTTGTGCTTGCATTGATCGCGATAGGTTGTATCTACGTGATCTACAAGCTCTAGTCAGACTGAGTAGAGACGGAGAAGAATGGCCAAGCTCAACCAGATCGTGGCGATCGTCAAGGGTGTGAAGGGTGACACCAACGGCGCATTCACCAAGATCTACCACCAGCTCCAGAAGAAGGAGCCGTTCCACGGCCAGGTGCGCACCTACCGTCCGCGTGACGACGACGGTGAGCAGCTTCCTGGCGAAGGCAACAAGGTGCAGCTCAGGGCCGAGCACCTGCTCAACGACGCGGCCCAGTACCTGACCAGGCTGTTCGACGTCGTAGCCACCCAGGAACACACCAACACCGTCGCCTTCGCTGACGTGGTCGTCGGCGGCAAGGTGCTCCTGGAGAAGGTCCCAGTCGCCACGCTGCTGTTCCTGGAGAAGCAGCTCACCGACGTACGGACTGTGGTATCCCGGCTACCGGTCCTGGACCCGGCCGAGGAGTGGCACTACGACACGAACGCTGACGCCTGGGCTACCAAGTCGACGTCGACCACCCGCAGCAAGAAGGTGCCCCGTACTCTGGAGAAGTCCAAGGCCACGGACAAGCACCCTGCGCAGGTGGACGTGTGGATGGAGGACACCGTGGTCGGCGACTGGACCACTGTCAAGTTCTCCGGTGCGGTACCGCAGGCCCGGGTGACCCAGCTCCTGGAGCGGATCGAAGTCCTGCGTCAGGCAGTGAAGTTCGCTCGAGAAACCGCGAACAGCGTCGAGGTCATCGACCGGAACATCGGTAACAAGATCTTCGGTTACCTGTTCGCACTCTGATCTTCCGCCCGAGCGGGCGGAAGTGGTGGATGCAGGCGGTGGGCTTAGTCACCCTGCCGCTGGCCCCGGTGACTTGGCAGTTGGCTACCGTAAACGCGAACTGCCCCATAGACCCCCGGCTTGGCCGGGTAGGAGCACAGTACGAGGGTTGTCGGACGCCCCACCAAAATCCGACTCTACGTAAGATTCAGCTCTGCGCATCATTGATGCCGTAGGGCATAGTCTGAGGCTATTGCTCCAGACTGAACCTAAAACGTCAACGCTCAGATCGACCGGTCACGGGCAAGACAACTGAGGTTCCGGGTTCGAATCCCGGCGGGGCCTCTCTCATGGCCCCGTAGCTCAATGGCAGAGCGCGATGTCACATGAATGACCTGTGGTCTTAAATGGCGCTGGGTAGTCGCGGATCGCGACGTGTTGATCTCACCTCGAAAACGATGTTGCCGAGAAGCCAAAGGCACCGGACGTCAAATCCGGAGATCCCTTGAAAGGATCACCTGGGTGCAAATCCCAGTATCGTTTAAATTGGGGGAGGGAGAAGGGTATCTCCCTCCCCCAGCCAAGGCAGTCACGTAGCTGGTGCTACAGCGGGTCTGTAAAACCCGTGCTTCGGCATGAGTGGTTCGATTCCACTGACTGTCACAAGCCAGGGAGGGGCCTAGCGTACTTAGATGCTCCTGGTAGAACGGCCCTCGATGCGCATGAAACGATCAGTCGCAAGACAGGCCACGGACGCTGCGCCGTCGCGGTGGTCATTGCGCGGGCCGACAAACCGGTAATGACTGACCCGTTAAGGGTTGTAACGGGCAGTAGCCCGACAAGGACTCGTAGCTCCAACGGGCATGAGCGCCCTGGTCGCGGCCAGGAATGAGTGCAGGTTCGAATCCTGCCGAGTCCACAACCCTCGAGAGTGACCAGAAGGAAAGCGTCTGGCATGACTCGTGGGCCAGGGAACCGGGCTAGGACGGGGAGAGGCCAGTGCGAAGGTGGGTACCCGTCGACAATGAGTCCGTAAGCGCACAGGCGGCCAGCGCCGGTTCCCGAACGGGCATACGTAGATCAAAAGGCAGATCACAGGCGAGGAGCCTGGATGGAGGTTCGATCCCTCCCGTGTCCGCACTTTCGGTGATGTCGCAGACACGCCTCACGTTGCGCTTGCGGAACCGAGTGTCCATGGAGGATAGAGAGTGAGGCCCTCGTGATGGACAAAGTGCATGTTCAGGTGGCACCTGGAGAGTCTGATCGACACTGGTCAGCGACCCCGCACTACCAGGAGGCGGGGCGTGCACTCTAAAACTGAGGAGGTGACATGAAAACTGAGGAGGTGACATGCAAGTCAAGTTCATTGATCTTCCGCTGGACACGTTCCCGTTCACCGTGAGGTTCTACAGCGAACATCCGGACAAAGGGGACCTCAGGCATACGGTGACCGTGAGTGCCCCAGGCGCCCTCTACGTCCCCGCACTGAGGGAAGAAGGAGATCCCCCCATTTGGGTGGTGGTCGAGTATTCGGACGGTAGCCAAGCGGTCGTCTCTCCCCCTGGTGAGATCCAGTAATGGTCACCGCGACGAAGGGGCGTGCCTGCGGGGACAAGAAGGCATTCACCAGCAAGAAGGCTGGTATGGAGTTCATCTTCTACTTGGCCCGGCGCAGGGGAGCCAACCCCAAGAGCTACAACGTGTACTACTGCAAGCACTGTGGAAAGCTGCACGTGGGACACAAACCCAAGCAGCGTCACAATTGACCGAGCGCTCCCCTACTGAGCCGGGAGAAGGGCACGCCCCAAGTTCCACGTGTACCGGAAAACTTCAACGCCCCCGTAGCTGAGTGGTTTAGCTGCTGGCTCTTAACCAGTAGAGGTAGGTTCGATTCCTACCGGGGGTACGTGGGGGCTTCAAACGGAGGCAGGGTGTCGACTGGCCATGGACCTCGACACTGTCAGGCACCTAGTAGGGGAACGCTCCACCGTCCGGATGCTTGCATCTGGTGACCTCAGCGGGGATTGGGTGAGGTCGTTAAACTAAGTCCCCGCACCCGCCTCAGTAGCTCACGTTGGCTGAGCAGTTGCATTGTAGGCAACCGGACGCAGGTTCGATTCCTGTCTGAGGCTCAGCGGGAGCGCCCGAGCAGTATCGACGATCAGGTACCTGGTCTCATCTAACGCTGTCTCTCTGCTAAGGAGGTCCCTGTCATCGCGCGCATGCAAGGTTCTAGGGCACCTAGCGGTGACAGGGCAACCTACCCGTATAGCCCAACGGACAGGGCACGGACCTCCTAAGTCTGGGATCCGGGTTCGAATCCCGGTACGGGTACTGGGCACGGACCTGCCGCCTTTGGGGCCATCCCCAGCTACCTACGGGTAGGTCCGTGCCCTCTAGAAAGGGGCTAAGTGGGCAAGAAGTTCGTGAGTGGGGTTGCACTGTTGGCGGCCATCTTGATTGCCATCTCGGTGCTGTCCCATCAGACACGCAAGAAGGTTGAACCGCAGGTAGACCCTGATCGTCCTCCGGTGATCGTGGCCCATTGGGAGATCCAAGGTCATCGAACGCAAGATGCTCTGATCTGGTACATCATCGATGAGGTGCAGTTCGGCCCCTACACGGTGAGCAGGTCCGGTCAGGACGAGATCCCGGGCGTACGTCGCGGCCAAGTGATCAACTTCTGGTTCGCACAGTGGTGGGACAAAGGGTTCTCCCGGATCTGGTTGACCAACCAGGGATGGATAGTCACCCCACAGCGGTCGACTCAGGTCCCAGGAGAGATCTCCGTTCGATACGTTGTCCCCTGAAGGAGGCGACCATGGGGTTCATCTGCAAGGGCTGCAAGGCCGGGCAACATGACAAATGCATCGGGAGCACCTGGTGTGACTGTCAACATCGTGAAAGGAAGTAATGAAGCTAGGCACCAGGATCAAGGTAGGTTTCGGAGCCTTGGTCCTTATTGTCATGGCAGGACTGGTGTGGCCTCGCCTCGGTCCAACCGACACAGAGCAACGAGATGGTAGGTCTTACATCGCCCACGTCGTGCTCTGCTCTCCCAATCAGGACAAGGGCAAGGGGGAGTGTCACCGTGACAACCCCGTTCGGATCAAGGTCAGTGTCGATGGATTCGGCCAGCAGGATCTTCCCTGGTCCAGGGACAGTTACGAGCAAATGATCTTCGTACCTCGTGGCAGTTCCGCTCTGATCGAAGCACAGCAGTTCGACTTCCGTCGACTGGAATGCTTCTGGACCACTGAGAATGGTGCCCTGGTCGGCACCCCGGACGTGACCCTTTCACCCGCAACAGTGTTCTGTCACCTGCAAAACTGAGGAGTGACATGGGCCGTCGCAAGATACTGCTCTGCACAGGGTGCGGGGTCGACGCCACGTGATACATCGAAGATCGACAATAACCATGTTCTATGTCGTAAACGGTACGACCAAGATTGACCGCTTCGAAGCCGCGCATGCCGCATCGGTGCAGATACGTGACGGGGCTGGGCCAGTGGGACACGTCCAGTTGTACGACGCGGACGGCAACCTCGTCCGTGAGGTCGTCTACGGTCACGCCGAGCGTGCTCAGCGGGATTGGGAGACGTTCACTACACCGAAAGGTCCAGATGAGTAGGAACCAGAAGATCCTTCTGCTTGGCGGCGGATTCCTCGCCGTCCTCACGCTGGTGGTACTGCTGATCGTTGCATGTCGCACACCGGCCGCTGTACAGCCCACCGGGAACGACGTCGAGGTCGAGGACTGCGACGCTGAGGACCGGGCCAAGGGCGAATGGTGGGAGTGCGGGCACGTAGCCCCCACGAAGAAGCCGGTAGCGGTCAAGCCCACGATGAAGCAGCCCACCACGATCAGGAGGAACAAGTGAGTGGTGATTGGGACGACGAGCCCAACAAGCCGCGCAAGCGAATGAAGCCGTGGCAGTTGGCGGTGACCATCATCGCCGTTCTCTTGGTCTTCGTCGTGGCCGGCCTGCTGGATTGACCTCGCACAAGGACCAGGGATACGGCACTAGGCGAGGACTGGGTGCCACCCATCGAAGTGTCCCTGGTCCGTTGCCCCGCTGAGCGGAGGCTCACAACCAGTTCAAGCCTGGTCGGGGCACTAGGGGCGTCAGATTCAATGGACCGGGTCTGACGCCCCGGCCGTAGAAGGAGGGGAAGTGGAAAAGAAGTTTGCACCCGGTTCAGCTCATTGCCCGAACTGCAATCAGATCGGCTTGGATCTGGCGGAGGGTCAGTTCATTCCAGTGCTCAGGTGCAAGTCGGGATGTGGCTGGGAGCGAGTAGGTAAGATCGAACCAGGTATCGTCGTCTTCGCATTCGATTCCGATGCCTAGTAACAGCTATCTGAAATGGCTATTGGCCATCTTGGTCATCGTGTTGGCGGTGGCCCTGTTGCCGGAGCTGATGACATGAGCAATGAGCTGGTCAAATGACTGACGTACCCGATACCTTTTTCTGTGACCATCCATGGGAAGTCGAGATGGCTCAAGGGGGCATTGGGCATCGCCAGTTCGTCGCCGTTTGTCACACTGAAGAAGAAGCACAGTGGCTTGCTACTGTCTTGTCTCGCCAGCTCAAGCACGCCATTCTGTTCGTGAAGGGTCCGTCGAAAATGACTAGGTACGCATTCCGTTCAGGAGAGCGGTTCGGCTTTTAGATTCTCCTGTTCAGCCTGGAACTGGGACCACTTGTAGTGCTTGGTCTTCTTCAGGTCGGCCTCTTGCTGCGCCTCGGTGCGGTTCGGCTTCCTCAGATCGTGGCCACTGTCCACGCGGTCCACCTGGACCAGCTCGAGGTTCTTGGGGTGCACCTTCACCCGGACGCAGATAGCCATGGCCGCGTACTTGGCCCGGCTGTGCACCCACCAACGGTCCCGGCCCTCGAAGTGGAACCGGATCAGGCAGTGGTCCTCGCCGGCCTCCACGTGAGCATTGGACATGTGGCGGTTGAGGATCATGAACCGTTCCAGGGCATCCCAGATGATGAGCTGAGCCTTCTCCGGCTCAGACACCTGGAGCTTCCAGACGAAGCTATGTTTCATCTTCGGCCTTCACCTTCGCATGCACCTGGGCCTGGGCCTTGAACAGCAGCACCACCTGGGTGATGAAAAGGATGTCCAGCAACCCGAGCAGCAGAGCCCAGGCGAATAGCGGGGGCTGCCAGGTGTCGTTGAGCATCAACATTGTGAAGAAGGCAGACAGGCCTCCTGCGATACCCACCATCACTCGGCCTATGGTCGTTCTCCACCAGTTGGGCACCCAGAGATAACGGACAACGAATGTCGATGTGGCCAGGATCAAAACGATGATCTCTAGGCCGATGAACACCCTCATCAGTTGCCCCCCTCCAAAGCCCTACGTACTAGGATCTCAAATTGATCAGCCGCAGCCTTCGCCACCGGACGCTGCTTCCTCAACGCCTCCAGTCGACGTTCTGCCATCTCCCTGGCCTCGACTGCTGCCTGGGAAGCCTCTGGCGTCTTCTTACGCCTGCGGAACCAATGCCAGTTCATGCGGCAATCTCCCGAGCCGTCGACATGAACGGGGCGAGCTGCTTCACCAGCTCCTTGTTCACCTCGACTTCGGCAAAGTAGGCGGCTCGCCACTCCTTCACATCTTCCCTGCACTGGAGCAGGGTGCTTGCTGGAACCAACTTACCCAGATAGATCAGGCGAATGCCCCAGATGAGCGTGCCGAGGAACCCCCCTTGAATCGCCCAAGGAATCCATTCCGGGGGCATCTCTATCCCCCAGCGACTTCCTCGTCCAGGGAGCCCAGGACGTCGCGTACCGCCGCGTCAGCAGCAGCCTGGATGTGAGGCATCAGTAGGGGTGCCAACGCAGCCGCCAGAGCCTCTACGTCCACCTCAGCGGGTGGGGAGGCCGGCTCCTGAGCCTTCTTCAGAATCAGGTCGCCTACCGATCCAGCCGGCGGAGCACCGATCTCGGCACCACCGGGCGGGGATACGTACCAGTTGCGCAGGTTCGACAGATCAGCGAAGACGTCACCTACAGTCCGGTTCGGGTTGTCTGTCTTGTCGATCAGCTTGTCAGTCTGTTCCATGTCATTCTCCAAGATCCAGGGGGCATTGGAGTCTTCGTGTGATTCGCGAGTATTGAAGTGAACATGCTTATCGTGTGGATTGGACCCAGTGTAGGTCTTGACTTCCCAATTCTCGGAACGTGAAGCCGACTGGCGGTTGTAGATCCAATACTGAGACGACTCGTGCTTTTGGAATACCCTGATCAGGGCCTGAACATCGTCCTCGTAAGGGGCTCCCTTGCCGTTGACCTCTTTGTCCATGTCCCAGGCATCGACAGAGCCAGCATCGGGCTGAGGCTCGGGGTCAGGGTTGTGGTCCGAACTGGTGCCCTGGTGCGCCTCGTCACCGATCGTGCCGTCAGACTCCTTGTCCCGATGGGGATACTCGGCATTGACGGCATCCCTGAAGTTGGACAGGGCTCGATTCAAATACCAATCAGCCATGACGCACCTCCTATATCAGACTAAATGCTCGCAGCTCCAGGTTGTTGTTGTCGATGTTGATCAGCAGCAGGTCGCCGTAGATGTCGCGGGGGTAGGGTCCAAGCACCACCATGGAGTTGGCTGGGATTGCATAGGGCAGCACGGCCACCGCCTGTCCATCGACGGTCTGCTCGATCACCGCCTCAGCGTTGTGCACGGCGGCATCAGTGTTCTCCACCAGGATCAGCGTCGCACCGTTGTTGACCATTTGATGGTCGTTTACGGCATCAGCTACTGGATCGTTCAACTCGAACACGTCCACCCGGCTGATCCGGGACACTGGGATGTCGACCCTGGCCATGTCACGCCACCCGGTATACGCGCATGATCGAGCCCCGGCGAACCGTGGTGTTGGTGGGGTCCGCAGTCTGCTGCGCGTACTGCGTTTGTAGGTTCCCTGCCGTACCAGCGGTGTCGATGAAACCTTCGATCTTGCACCAGGTGCCGGTACCCACACCCAGGCCACCCACCGCTATCGACGTACCCGATGCAGCCGCCGTGCTGGCCACTGCGTCCGTGGCACCAGGGGTACCGATGCCCATGATCCCCCACCGGGCAGTGGCACCCGCCGGCCAAGTGAACGCCACCTTGAAGTCGGCAGCGGTGGCCGAGTCGTAGAAGATCACATTGTCCCAGTAGTACGAGGCGTTGATGACCAGCGCGGAGGCCATCACCGCGTCGTTGACCAGGACCGTAGAGTTGTTCACCGCCGCAGCGTCGGCGGTACGCCGAGCCAGCGTGTACAGACTCCGAGCCTGCAACGAGATATGGTTCGTCCCGTCGTAGACCTCGATCCGGTCCAGGTCGGCCAGGCCTGACAGCTCATTCTCCAGGCTGACTGGGTGCCGAGCAGTACGGTCGGCAATGCTGGCGTACCGGCACATCAGCCGGGTCTCGACATCCGCGAGGAAGTCCGTGAATGCCGTAGCAATCCGAGCGGGGGCATCGGTCCCGATCGGAGTAGTGATCTGTTGATCAGCAGAGTTAGTAGGCATCAGCAGATTCCTTGGTCATAGCGGACATACATATCGTGCATAGAAGTTGCCGCCGAACATAGTGCCCGGACCGCCAGTTCCGTTGATCAACGCTCGTCCCTGGATGACGCTGCCCGCGTTACAGGCCAGTAGGCCAGACGTCTGGGTAGATGCCGAAACGGTGGCACCAGTGAACTCATTCTTCCGTTCCGCGTAGCGCAGCGCAGCATCCTGATAGATCGCCGCCCTGGTGGAGGTCACTGTGGTGAAGCCGATGATCGGTGCGGCATCGAGCACCACGAGGTAGACACCGGCTACTTGGACAGTGAACTGAGTTGGAGTAGCGGTAGTGAACATGCCCGAGTTGTCGATGCCGCCGCCGATGAGTTGCCAGTCGATGTTCGACTCCACGTTGACGGCGTACGTCGCTCCAGCAGCCAGGTGATTCAGCAGCAGAATCGGACGGTCCAGGGCATCGTCGCTGTCGCTAATGTTGGCCGCTAGTGCGGTATCGACGGCCGCGACGAACGCCTGGAAATCTGTGCAGGTGATGTTCTCCCCCGCGAAGGGGTAAGGGATTCCGAAGACGGGCGTCGATCCAGGCATCAGCTCACCTCGATCGTCTCGCGAGACCCGATGCGGGTGATCCATGCTCTGGCGTTACCGGCGGTGATCTGCATATCGCTGGCGATGTTCCCGTGGCTGAACTCGAACAGGACGCCGTGCAGTGCGAAGTCCTCGCCGATCGAGAACACCAGGTTGTTGCCGAAGAAGTTGCCGCCAGCAAGGTTCTCCGACGTCACCCTCCGGTGCAGGATATCGACAGTGCTGCCGACTCCTGCGTTGTTTCGGATGCTGCAAGCCACCTGACGGAAGCTGTCGTTGGTGATCGCTCCCACCTCGGTGCAGTTCACGAACCAGCCCAGGTGGTAGAGCCCCGATTGCTTGAAGGTTGAAGTGGCCAACGAACCCGTAGACGAGGTAATGGCCGCACCCGTGTAGTTGCTGAAGATTGCATCAGCATTGGGGAAGCTGAACTGGGCAGATCCCGCAGACGAGACTGGCCCAATGGTCGAGGTGTTGACGAAGATGGCAGTGGGCGCTTCGTTGAACGTCTCTATCGCGGCCTGCTGCTCCAGCAGCATCGCCTCCAGGCGATTGGCCAGGTTCTGCATGTACAGGGCGAGGGCACCGAAGTCCGTCTCGTCAGGACATGGCAGCTCTAGAACGTCAGTAAATCTCATGAGTTATCGGTCCTGTCGCTGGCCCAGTACACGGAAACGTCAGCTTCCAGGATCACTGCGTCCACACTATTGGGCAGGATTGCGATACCCCATCCCTGATGACTTCCGGTCATCCCGGTCCACGTTCCCATGGTCATCGACCGGAGGTAGTAGCCACCCGCACCGGGGGAGCGGAACTCATCATCGGAGGCCACTGAGGTAGCCGCCCTCATGACCCCGAAGGAAACGAGCTGCCCAGCGGCTCCACCGCCGGTCAAGGTGATGTTTCCGACGATGTGATAGAAGCCGTTCCTTCGAGGTGTGATGAAGTAGGCGGAACGATCCAAGTCGGTCATCTGATCGGTATCGAAATCCACCACCTCGAATGGAATCAGAGTCCGTGAAGAGCCGGCCAAGACGGTGATAGACGTTTCCCTCTTGAGCCGAGCGGCGGGGATGGCGGGGGTGATCCGGGCAATGTCCTGGTCCAAGTCGACGGCCAGCTCTTCGAACCGTGCAACGAAGTCGCACCACACATCGGGGGCATCGCAAGGTCGATCGCCACACGTCTGATACGGCAACGCCAACGTTGTGCTGAATGCGACCATGGTCACCTCCCTACGGAAGGATTGTAGGTGTTCATGGCGTTTCTACCGAGCCCAGCAGCAGCCAGGTGGAGTCTTGGCGAAACAGGGCAACAGGCAGCCCCAGTGCAGGTAAGACGCCATTGAGCAGGCCTGGATTCCGGATCTCCCCGCCGGCCAGTTCCACGATCACATCAGGGGTGTGCTGAGTGATCACTCCGATGCGTAGGTTGCTCTTGTCGGGGTTCGCGAAGATCGTCTCGGCAAGGCTCGCCATTAGTCCTCCAGTGTTCCGATGACCTGGGCCCGGCAAGAGACCTGCATGGATCCAGACCCATCCAGGTTCATGGGTAGAGCGAACGAGGCCACCACCTGGATGGTGTTCCGTTGACCCCTGGCGTCGAGGCGAATCACGTCACCAAGCTCCAGGGCGGCATCCACGGTGGTGGCGAAGTCCCAGGTCTCCACCAGTGCGGTACTGCTGCGAAGCTGATCTTGTGCCGCCTCCCGGGCGGTGCCCTGAAGTTGTGGAGTACGCAGGCTCACCAGCTTGTTCTTGACGCCAAACGGTCCGTCGATGAACGTGACGTTGGCAGGGTCCTCGTCCCGGGCTGTGTAGAAGACAGGCATGGTGCCATCGGCCCGTTCGCCGGTCACGGTGACTGAGTTGTAGACGTCCTCCCTGGAGCGCTCCACCGAAGATCCAGTGATCGTGGGGGGGGCATCGCTATCGACGGTCGCATCGCTGAAGGTCACCACCGGATCGCCCGGGATGGTCCAAGGCTTCTTACGAAGTACAAAGTCACCATCGGCCAGGGCATACCAGAAGGCCCCCACGGAGGTGGCCATCTCGTCCAATGCCCCAGCCCGGTCGTGCTCCCATGACTCGATAGGCACTGTCTGGAAGAAGGAGTCGAAGGTGCCGAAGGTGGCATCGGGCAGCCCACCCACGATCAGGCGTCGAACCTCGTCAGAGACGAGCTGCCCAACCTGTGAGTTGTGTGGCGCCTCGAAGGTCGCGGTGACAACGTCCCCCGCCCTGTCATTGCAGGAGACAGTGGCAGTTGCCTCAGGCCCCAGTCGAACGTTGATGATCCGTCCCCGGAACACGGGCCAGACGTATCGATTACCGTCAGCGAATTCGATTCCCCGGAACGCCCTGACCTCCCTGCTGTAGGGATTGAGCAGGTCGTCCACCTGGAAAGGGAACAGTGACTCGTCCACGGTGAAGTCGAAGGTCCGGGTCACCCGCGAGGACAGTGAAGCCCTGATGGACCCAGTCTCGTAGATCAGATCACTGGCCAGGCGTTCCGAGCCGTCAGCCACCCATACTTCGACGCGAAGGTAGGGGCGATGACTACTGGCCAACGCCTGGCGGTACAGCAGATCCGTTCCCTGGGCCAACATCAGGGGCCACCTGCTACATCGCCCCAGGTGGGGAACGCAGCCTCGACGGCATCCCAGTCGGCGTATCCGGCCTCGATGTCGTCCCAACTGTTGAAGCCCTCGGCCGGCGGGGATGCAGCTCCAGCGATCAGACTCTCGTAGGTCAGGCCCGCATCCTCCATCTCCTCCCAGGTGGAGTAGATGTCGCAAAGATCCATAAATCTGGAGCCACAGATCCCCTGTGTAGTACCCACTGGCCGGAGCACCTCGGCGAATGGCATGGTGACGATGCGGGCCTGGTAACGGTGGTCTGGCAGGCCACGGGTGACGCCAATAGTGCCAATGCCCATGTATCGGTCTGGGATGCCATAGTCAGGTGCCGCCTGGAACAGCAGCGGGCCACCTGCCGCATTGAGTGTCAGGGCATCGTCCCGGTCCTGGAAGGTACGGGTGGCAATCGTCAACGTGCTGCTGACCTTGCTACGGGACCGGCTCACATGGATCAGGTCGGGGGAGTTGGTCGGCAGCACCTGGATCGCGTTCGGGTTGTACCCTTCGGTGTCCATGCTGATGAAGAACAAACCCAAACCTGGTGGGCAGTCAGGGGTCAGCATCTTGCTGGTGGTCAGCCGCCGATCCAGGCATGGACGCACAGGGTCCTTCAGCCAGAAGTAGCCATTGCTGGGCATCGTCAACGGCTCGGTCTCGGTGACCACGAAGTCGACCACGGCGAGGAAGTTGTCCACCGACAGGGTCACCGGCAACGCATTCGTGTTACCCGCAGCAAGGATCTCCCGACCACCCACCTTGCCAGCCACCAAAACTGAGGAGTCGGTGCCAGTCACCATCCAGGCGGATGGCTCGGTGGTTCCCCTGAGCCAGATCTTGGCCATGTGGGAGGTGCCCATCACCTTGCCCCGGACAGTGAACCAGTCTCCTGGGGAGTAGCTGATACCGGTGGCTAGTGTTGCCACCGTCGTGTCCGCCGCAGCAATTCGGCGGATGATGGACAAGGTGATCAGGCCGGTGGTTTCGAACGCTGCCTGGTACCGGTACATGTTCCCGGTGTCGATATACCTGGTCATTACCGCGCTTTGAATGGCGGCACCGGTTGCCGTTACTGGGATCAGGACGTCTCGATACACGTCAGCGTCGGAGATATTGGATCCGATGGAGCTGCGCCGACTGTTGTTCACCGCGCCCAAGGCGATGGTGCCGACGCCGGCACCCACGTCGAAATCGGCGAGGCCACCACCCGACTCCAGGGTCCATGTCTGCCCGGTGTCCACGCCGGGGTTCCACTCGTTGGTCAGGGTCCGGGAGAACGAGTCCCGGATCTCATGATCCAACAACGCGAAGTCGGACGCCTCGGCCCGGTAGAAGAACGCCGTGTCCAGCGGGGCCTCAGTGTCCCAGAATGTAGCGTGCCCACCGGATAGCTCCAGGAACTCTCCCGACTCGCCACAGGGTGCCACGTAGGGCCGCAGCGGGGTCTCCTTGCCATCGACCACGCTGACCCGAACGACCCGGATGCAGGTGGCCGCTGGGATGTCGGCCCAGTCGGTTTCCACCAGCACGTAGGACAGGTTGATGAACGGGGTGGCGGTGATGGTGGGCATCAGGTGCTCCTTGGCCCGTTGGCTATCGACCTGGCCTGTTGCTCCAGCTTCCGGTCCACGCGAATGTCCAAGATGTCGGTGATCTGCGAGCTGCCCAGGAACACGTACACGTTCATGGGGCCGAGCAGCCCAGCCTCGTGGAGCAGAGCGGCGGCCCGGTTGGGCTTCGTCAGCGGGATGATCAGCTCAGGGCCAGCCTCACCAACCAGCGCCGCAGTCGGGCGAGTAACGAAGCCACCCTCAGCGAAGGGGGTTCCCTGGACGTTGGTACGGGACTTGATGAACTTGTTCGTGTTGTCCAGGCTGTTCTTCAGTCCCAACGCCTGCTTCAGTGCCTCGATCATGATCCGGATGAACAGGATGATCTTGTTGATGGCAATGGAGATCTCAATGAAGGGCAGTAGCAACGAGAAGGCGATAGGGATGATCAGCTTCAGGTTGTCGGCGAAGATGATTGCAAGATCAGCTAGGTCTCCCAGCAGCTTGCGCCCGTTCTCCGACCTGAAGAAGGTGTCGAACTGCTGGAACAGCTCAGTGAAGATCTCTAGAAGCGTTCGCCCCTCATCGTCCGTCTCCGTGAACCAGGTGTGGAACAGGCCCAGGATCGACCCCGTCAACGCGGCGATGTCCTCCAGGCTGGCGAAGGCATCTTCGAGGAAGTCCTCCAGTCTGCCATCCTGAGCTGCTGCCTCGATCCACATGGCGAAGCGATCGATGAGGTCCCCGAATCCATCGGCGAACCGCTCCAGGAATGGCAGCGTCTTCTCTGAGGCAACCGTGAATGCATCGAAGAGTCGAATGATCGACGGCCCGAGTCGATCGATCATTCGAATGACCGATGGGAACAGCTTGTTCAGGAAGCTTTCGAAGGTGGGGCTTCCCAGGAAGTCCACGAACTGGGCGAGCTGCCTACCCAGGGCAGCCGATACACCCTCCAGTCCCCTGCCAATCAGGGGGACCAGCCGTTCCAGCACCGGGGCTAGTACCTTGGTCAGGGGCCCGATGAAGGCGTTCTGGATCCGCGCCCCGATGTCCTCGATCGCCGGAGCAAACTCCCTGATCGTCTTGGTCAGGCTCTGCATCAGCGGGGATAGCGCCCGCAGGCCCTCCCGGAACTTCTTCGGATCCGAGGTGAAGGCCAGTTCCACTGCGTCTGCTATCGCCCCAAACCCCAGGATCAAGGGTGGAACTAGGGCAATAATCGCAGACAATGCAGGAGGAACAAGGAACAGGAAGCCGGCCAGGTCGGCAATAGCTGCGGCCAGCGCAATCACCAGGGGGATCAGTGCTGGCAATACTCCTACGGCCAGCACGGTGAGTACCGAGGTGAGAGGACTCTTCTCGGGGATGTTGAAGATGTTCGCTACGAAGGTCTTCAGGCCAGAGAAGATGCTGCCGAACGAGTCCTTGATGGTGCTGCCAAGACCGAGGATCTGGGTCTTGGTACTGTTGAGGAAGGCGCGGAAGCCGCGCCGATCGACATCGACATCAACATTGACCGTGGGTCGGTCTCGATCCACGGCCTGCTTGAGGGTCTCGGAGATCCTCTTGCCCTTGGTCTTGACCCCTTCGGAGACCTTCTCCCCGATACTTTCGCCAAGCTTCTTGGAGGCGGGCCCAATCGTCTTCTCGACAGCTTCCAAGATCGCCTTGACCTCGACGAACACCTCTTTGGCGAAGGGTCGGGTATCGGCGTGGATCTCGATGAAGGCCTTACCGAGGCCGTTGGCGATTGGGATCACCTCCCCATGTGCTTCACATGATAGGGGAGATCCCTAACCTTTAGAACTGCTGCGCCTGCTGCATCATCTGGAGGAATGCTCTGCTCTCGGCATCCTCATCCAGCTCTACTTCGACCCCTTCAGGGACAGCTTCCAGCTCCAGATCGAACAGTTTGCGCTTGTCCTCTGGCATGTGCTGAATGCAGATGAAGTATGCCCGGTCCAGAAACGCGCCAAGGGGGACCCTCTCCAAGTCCATATCTGCCATCTGACCGAAGAGGGCAGGCCACATGTCGGCGAGGACTGCCAGCATCCGCATGGTCCACCACCAGTCGCGACCCGACGCGGAGCGGATCACTTCCAGGCAGACCTCGTTGATCTCCTTCAGGTCGATTCGCCCCTCGGCCAGGAGGTCGATAACCTCTTGCTGATCATCCGGACGGAGCATCCCTGGAACGAGATCCAGAGTCTGGATCCGCTCCTCCATGAGAACCACCAACCACGCGGCTGCACTCTGTGGCGGGATGACGAACTCAGACTCCGCCAAGGTGATGGCTATTGGCCACGATCGAATGCTGGCAAGTGGGTCACTTGACACGCCGAGCCCTGGTCTTGGGCCCCGTGGTTGGGGCCTTCTCGGCCTTGTCGACGTTGAAGACCTCGAACACGACGATCAGCTCCAGGAGTCCAACCTCACCAGCAATCATCTTGTCTTCGAGGAAGTCACGATCCTCCTCGTTGGCAATCAGCATGTCGATGATCCGAAGCAACTTCCCAGTAGCGACGATGGCTGGACTGTAATCCCGATCCTCTTCGGGCTTTCTCTCCTCGGCAGTCATGTCCCGGCGAGCGTTGCTCAGAATCTTCATGGCAGCAGCTAGCTGGCCATCATTGGGAGCCTGGAGTGCGATGTCACGACCGGCGATAGTAATGGCGAGTGCGGGCTTGGTCATGGAGTCAGGGTACCCTCCCTGGGCATCAAACGGGCTGGTGGGAACCGCTCGACCCTGAAACCCAAGGGGACAGCCACCTCGAACAGGGCGGTGGTCAGGAACGGCGTAGAGCCGATCCCTGGATGATGCACGAGGGCCCGCACGTACACCGTTCCGTCGCTGACGAACCGGAGCGCCTTCTTCCGCTTCGGTCGGATGATGTGTGCCCTGGTGCCCTCGTGGTAGTAGTGGGCCTTCGCGAGCCTGGACCCCACCCGGCCGGTGACGCCATTGCGACTCACTCTCGTGAATCCCGACTGGATGCTGGCCCGGGTCTCCCCGGTCTTGACGCCCACCAACTGCTTGGCCCGGTTCTCGGTGCCACGCATGGCCCTGCTCACCAGGCTGACCGCAGCCGAGGTAGCAGTCCTCTCGACGGCGCCCCTATTGAGTTGAAGTCGAGCCACTCTTCTTCGCCCTCGGTGCCGAGCCACCTACCTTCGAAGTACCTTCTATCTCGGACTCCGGTTGAGCAACAAAAAACTTCTCGGGACTGTCCATCTGTACCAAGTAGCCCACACTGAGCAGATGCTTGGTGTTGTCGTCGTCGATGTCAGCCTCGTAGACCTCACCCTGGTTCATGAGACCGAAGGCGATGGCAACCTTCACCAACCTCTTGTTCACGTCAACCTCCTCAACAGTCCAGACAGCTCGGCACCCAGACCGTCACCGTTCGGGTACCTCCGGTACAGCCGCCCTCGACCTCCAGCGGCTCCCAGATACCCAACAGCTTCGCAGAGACGTCCAGGTCCAGGCAGCAGAATGCGTCCCTCATGGCCGCCGAGTCGTTCATCAGGGTCGTGAACAGCGCCGTCCACTCGGGACAAGTGGGCAGATCGAAGATGGTGCCCGCCGGGGCGCAGCGCAGCACGCCCATCTCGAGGATCACCGCCAACCAGCCAGGGGGACAGTTCCCTATCGGGGTGGTCAGCTGCTCAGGGAAGTCGTTGGAGGGGAAGTCACTGACCACCCGCACCCAGGCCAGGCCTCGGCAGCACTCGTCATCGTTGGCGGAGATCAGCGCGGATACCCGCTGACCCACCCTCAAGCAGCAGATTTCTGGCGGGTCCGGGTTGGCATTCAGTGACGTGCAGAAGCATGTCAGTAGCTCCTGGGCGACCGGCAGGATCGACTGGTCAAGCACTGGTGACCCTTCTGATCGTCGGTGCGTCAGGGGACCAGATCATGGGGCGGCGGATCAGTCCACCAGGATTGTAGGACAAGATCACCTGATCGACTTCCATGATGCCGGTCAGCCGACGCCGGATCAGTGTGTCCGTGTCCACCATGTTCACCTGCACACCCTGCCGGGTGATGGAAGTGATCCGTCCGGGAAGTCGACAAGGGGCACCCGTACAGGCCTTGGCAAACTCACAGGCCAGGACTGACATGGCCGTAGCCACCGAGTCGGGGACGGGCTTGCCTCGCAGGTAGGTGACTTGGAAGAACCCATCGCCCGAGTCGACGTTGTAGTCCTGGCAGTCGGGCCAGCATTCCCCGTCGGTGCGGACGAGGACTCGGGCGTCGTCTACCCGATAGGCATTGGCTGGGATGGTTGCAGCGTCAACGATCACTTCGGAGACGCTGTCCACCGGGCCAGGTAGCAGTACCTCGCACCGGGCATGACAGGTGCAGCACACGTTGGGGCAGACGCAGTTACGCCAGATCCCGTTGTTGTCGATGTACGGGCCCAGGAAGGCCCCACCACTGCCGTATCCGAGCCACTCGAAGCCCACGATCGAAGGGACGTTCTGGCGCCACCGGCCACACGGGCGTACAACCTTCGGGCATAGGCCGAATTGGCGCCCCGTGGTGGACCACATCACCAGTTGTGCGTAGTCCGTTGCTGCCTGCTGAACGGTGACGTCGAACTCGTCCCAACCCGTGCAGCAGATGGGATCAACGGCTGGCCAGTCGCAAGGGGTATCAACCATCGGCAGCTACCCCCTACTCGTCTACGCGCTCCGGCCAGTGCCAGGTGCCGCCAGCCTTGTCCTCATCATAAGAGCACGGGTTGAAGAACAGGCCCGTTGGATTGAGCACGGCCAGGTTCACCATGCCCATTTCCGCGTTGGCGACGAACGTGATGATGGCTGCACGGCACTCCGAGGCATACTCGCCACCCGGAGTGCCGTACGAGACGTAGTGAACGATCCTGCCGACGGAAGGCTTCACGTTACGCCGGTTCCACGAGCAACCAGGCCACCGTCGAAGTGTCGGCCGCCGCACTGATGATCACGAACGAGACACCCGGGGTGACGGTGCTGAGGCGAGGGAACGCCGGGGTGCCGCCGACCACCTGAGTGGTCAGGAAGACCCTGGTGTTTGCCGTGATCGAGGTGTTGGCAACGGTGACGGAGCCGTTCACCAGGACGGCGACACCCATCCGGGCGTTGGCGCCCTCCAGGACGTCGACACCCCGGACGCCAACCCGGCGTCCGTTTGAGGCGCTAACCGGCAGGGAGGAGGTGAGAGGCATTTGTCATTTCTCCTTGTCAGGACACAACTACCACGTTGGAGGTCCAGGTCGGACCCGAGATCGTCGACTGGCGCAGGGTCGCGGTGTACGAACCGGGCACTGTGTAGCTGTGGTTGGTGCTCGGACCAGCAGCGTCTATCTCAGTGGCCGTAGCGTCGCCCCAGTCGATCATGATCGGGTAAACCAGGCCAGTTGGATGGGTCGCGACAACAGCCAACGGGGCAGCTCCAGCACCAGGGGCGATGACGAAGGCAGGTGTCGCATCAACGCAGCCGCAGGCGTCCGCTGGCGGAGCCAGGGTCGTGAGCTGGATGTGTCGATGGTCCCCCACCGCGATCGGCGTCAGTAGCGGCCGGGGCTCACCCAGGTCGGCGCCGCTGAGTACCAACCGGATGTTGTACGGGCCGCTGCCCCACAGTGCGGACGAGCGCGTCCGCGCGTTCACGGTGAAGGTGGCCAGCCCGTTCTGGAGGGTCAGGTCGCCAACGGTGCCTTCGATGACCCACGGCAGAAGGAAGTAGCCGAACTGCAACGTGCCGCCGGAACAGTTGTTGGAGCCACTGATTCTCGTCCACGCCTCGAAGGCGAAGTTGACGGTGTTCACCGAACCCTCGCGGGTACGGAAACCAATCGCCTGTGGGGAGGCCGAGTCGTCGAGGACCAGGGGTTCACCGGTCATCAAGTTGAACATCTCCGGGTCCACCTTGCAGAAGGTGAGGACCAGGTTGATCCACTTGAGAATCGGCGGGCTGGTGTCCGTCACACAAGGCTGACCATCGGCATTGAGCGTGAAGAAGTCCTGGCGCTCGTTGTATTCACCAGTCTGCTCAATGGTGATGATGCCGGTGCTGGCCACGCTGGAGCAAACGGAGGTACTTACCGCACCGCAAGCGTCCAGTGCCGTGACCCGGACAGCCGGGACCCGAATAGGAGCAAAGCAAACAGCAACCACTTGTTACTCCTTAGGGTCCTCTTCTTCATCCTCTTCGATCTCGGCGTCGGCGGTCTCCTCGGCCTCGACCTTGGCCTGCTGCTTGCGAGGACGACCGACGCGCTTCTTGGGAACCGAAGCTTCCTCTTCATCCTCGGCGGCAAGCCGCTTCTGGATCTCCTCGTCGATGTCCTTGGCAAGCCTCTGAGCCTCGATGTATCGATCGCCCAGCTCGTCCGGAACAGAGAAGGCCACGTAGCCGGTACCAGGTGCAGTATCGGTGATGATCTTCACGTCACGAGCCGAGTCGGCCATGTTCAGGAGCTGCTGTGCAACAGCCTTCTCTTCGCCAACTGCGGGGAAAATGGTCGCCATTGTTAGGTCTCCTAAGCTGCTGCGCAGAGCGTTACGTTGATCGCGAACTTGGCGCATTCGTAGGCCACGAGCCACTCGCGCTCCGCCTGTGCGTACACCTGGTTGGTGGTTCGGTTCAGGGCCTGGGCCATAGTTGGAATGAACACGTCGGCATCCTGGGTGTACCAAAGGGTCACCTGGCCAGTGATGTACAGCCAGGCGGTACCGGCGGCGGCGGGGGTGCCGTTGTTGCTTTCGTTGGCGTAGTTGCCGATGGACACCTTCGTACCGGCGGCGGTGGTCCACATGCCCTTGGAGGCGTCCCAATAGATCAGGTGCTCGGAGGACATATACGGCGCCGCGACGAACGGAACGTGCAGTGTTGCTGCTGGGCCGTACACCGCGTAGATGTCCCGCTCCAGGGCAGCGAGACTGGCAACGATGTTGTCGGTGGTGCAGTCGGAGACGCTGAGGGTCGCGTCCGGATCCTGCAACGTGGGGGTGTTGCCGAATCCGCCCTCGGAGAAGATCCGCTCGACGGCGGCCTGCTCTCCCATCTTCAGCCGCTCCATGGTGAAGCGACGAAGCCGGGCGTCATCCATGCCAACGGCACCGCAGATGAAGCTGGACCTGACCGTGAAGCCGTTGGCGGTCACCGTGGTCAGGCCTGTTTCGAACTCCTTGGTCTCCGCGTCGTCGATGACACACTGGTTTTCCAGACCAGTAGGCAGCTCGCAGCGACCCGTCTCGAACTCCAGACCACCGAAAATCGCCTGACGAGGCAGAGGGAGCGGGCCATTGGCAACCTTGAACAGCCCATAGCGGTCGGTGACACCAGGTGCCTCGACGTAGAACCTTGCATTGGCGGTTACTGCCATGACCCACCTCCCTTCGCAGTGAAGGGGCCTGGCCCGTGTGGACCAGGCCCTTGATCACGAGACAAGAATCGCGCCCTCGGCGGTGCCGGACTGGACCACATGGATCCCCGTGCTGACCTTGATTCCACCCGGCGCCTGGAAGTTGACATTCGCGCCAGCGGCCAGCTCGGCAACAAAGATCAACGTTCCCGCAGCGGAGGTGTTGTCATAGATCTGCAAGGTGCCAGTAGCAGACGCGGTGGCATTCACGGACCAGACCGTGGCCGCTCCGGTGTGGAGCGTCCCGGCTGCCGCATTGGTCCAGCCCCGATGGGACAGTGCCATATCAAACTCCCTCAGCCGACGTAGACGACACCCTCGACGGTGCCGGCTGTGTTGGTTCGGACACCGGTCGCCATCTTGATTCCCTGCGGGAACCAGATGAACCCACTGCCATCAGCCGCCAACCGAACGGTGGCAACGATCGCGGCAGCGGCGGTTCCCGCCGTGGCGTCGAAGACGGTCAGGGTTGTGGCAGCGGCAGAACCAGCGTTCTCCCGCACCGAGACGCCGTAGAGGGTGGCAGGCGCCGCTACCGCGTTGCCTGCTCCCGTCGTCGTCACGTTGATCGGTCGAGCTACAGCCATGGTCAGAACTCCTTATGCGACCGTGATGCAGTCGATCTCACGCTGGAACCCCGTGCTGCCGTTCGGGCAGATCGGCACGGTGTAGACGCGAGACAGCGGGCACATCCGCATTGGCAGGAACCCGTCCTCCATGAAGAGCTGAGTGACCAGGTTCTGCTGGAGGTTCACCGAGTCGTACACGGTGTCCAGGCGGATGACGTCCTGACGAGCGATGACCCAGGTCCCCGGAGGCCAGATCAGGAACCGCACCGTGGTCGGGACGGCAGTCGGGGCGGTGGTTGCACCGAAGCCGCCGGCAACACCGGAGAAGGCGTCCTGCCAGTCGTAGACGTACTGGACCCGAGCACCACGAGTGGCAAACATCGAGGCGATCTGCGAGTCGGCCAAGTCGTCGTTGGCCGCAGCGTTACGCCGGATGTAGTCGGCCCGCAGCATCGCGCCGATCCAGTACGGCAGCACGACGTCCATCGGCGCGGACATCGACAGCCGCAGCCGGTACCTCATGTCCTTGACCGCGTACTCCACAGCCGACATCAGGTTGGACAGGACCGTGCCATCAGCGACCCACGGGTCGGTGGCGGCCAAGGTGACCGCAACCGAGCCGTCCTCGATGATGTCGATGACCTCCCGGTTGACGAAGTGAGCAAACGCCGCCATCGCGCCCTGGGTGAACTCACTGACATACTCCGGGTAGCCCCGGTTCTGGAGCAGGGAGCCAGTGAGGCAGAGGGCCGCGACGTTCAGCCGCTCGTCAACGAACGGTGGACAGTCGATCTCCAGGCAGGTCTTGGCAGTGTCGGCGATGACCTGAGCCTCAGTCAGGATGGACATACCCGGGACGTTGGTGTCCAGTGCCGGATAGGTGCCACCGAAGAAGGTGACCCAGTCGATGCCCTGGTTGTGCCGGATGCCACCGCGCCGAGCTACGACCTCAGGTGTGTCCAGTAGGCCATCGGCCGTAACCGGGTTGCAGATGGAGTAGATCGTCTCGGACGGAGCACACCAGCCAACCGCAGCAGTCAGGGCGCTCATCGACTCGCCAGCACGCTGGAGAGAAGTCTTGGAAACGTTGTTCAGCTTCGTGTACAGCGACATCTCGCCGTCGTTGTCCAGGAGCTGCTGGTGCTCCGGGAACTCCCGGCGGACCAGGGCGAAGGTGTTCTGGAGCCGATTGAACTTGGCACCACGGCGAGCGGTCGGCTTCGTCGGGTAGGACCGGACACGGGCCTCGAACGCCTTGCCGAGTCCCTCCCAACCGATGTCCGCGCCAGCGGGAAGGTCCATGCCGAGGTCGGCTGCGGCAACGATGCTGTAGTGGTCACCGTTGCGGACCGGGATCGGCTCGTTGGTGCTGGCACCAACGACATCAGCAATGCCCGGACGGACGGTGGTTTCGGGGGCGCCCTTGGTGATGGTGGCGGAAACGAGCTGGGTGCCAGCCGGGGTCGTCACCGCAACAGTGGTGGCGTACTCCTTCTTGCTCTCCTCGTCTTCGCTGCCCTCGCCCTCGGCCGGCGCCTCGGAGCCCTCTTCCTCGGTCTCGGCTGCCTCGTCTTCGCTCATCTTGGCGAAGCGGGATGCCTTCTCGGTGCGGGCCTTGATCTCGGCGTCGACGCTCTTGGTGAAGGTCTTCAGCGCCTCACCACGCTCCAGTGTCTCGTCGGAGACATCCTGGGGGTTCTGAACCGAGGCAACGAGGGTCTTCAGTTCCTGGTCAGCGATCTTGGCCAGGTCCTGGAGACCGTGGACGCTGTACTGCTCCAGGTTCTCGGGGATAACAAACACGGGACCACTCCATGGTCGAAATCAGGATCATTCGACCGAGCGGCCCCTAGCCATTTGCCTCGGTTGTGGGAAGTCTACAAACAAATTTGGATGTAATCAACAACTCGGAGATTTCGACTAGGGGTACCCTGTGCTACCTTTGCTCCATGAGAGTGAAGGTGGTGTATGGGATCACGGTGATTCTGCTAGGAATTGCTGTGATTCTTGTGGCTTGTGCCGGCGACAACGGGCACAGTCGCAAGCCTTCGCGGCCAGCAACCTCGGAGGAGAGAATCCAGCACGAGCTGGAGAGGGAACTGGATCTGTGGCGGGCCTGCGGCGAGGACAGAGTGACCGTCCCCTGTGATCGACTACCAACGAGCGAATAAGAACCTGTTAAGGTTAACGGATGGCAAAGGTGTTCATCGTAGGAACGAAGATCGACGTCGCGCTACTGGACAAGCTCGACACGGTCGTGGAGGCGGAAGGCGTCAACCGGTCGGAGTGGCTACGTGGCGCGATCGTCTACGCCATCACTCACATGCCCCGTGGATTCGCGGCCACCCTCAGCGAGAACGACCCGAACCAGATTCACGCTGGCCGCACCAACTCGAGGGGAAACGGAGCAAGCAAGTGAACGATGATCAGGTCCAAGTCGCCCCTATCCGGGGACTTGTCGAACGACTCGTCATCGAACGTGTCGACGGCACTGATATCTTCACGATCCGAATGATCATCTCGACACTCGTACCTGGCAAGCTGATGGAGATAACCTGGGGATGCGGCACTCCTATGATCGACATCGGCCAAGAGCGGGAGGAATCCCTCATCATCGGGCACATTGACCTTCGGTTCCGGAGCCGCGAGCTGAACGAACTGGATGGTGCCCAGTCTCAGTACCGCTTGATCGACACAGACAGACCCATCTGGCCTGCTCAGGTGCAACTGGTATCCGATACCGGCACAGATGGCAAGCCATGCTTGCCTATACCGTGCCCACCCTTCAGGGAATGAACTACGCGGCACGAGCCTTGTAGGTCCCCCCGTTGGCCTTGGTGACCTCGATCCGGGCCTGAGCCTCGTTGGCAACTTCAACGACCGTGCCATTGGGCAGGGTGACGACGTACACCTTCTTCTTGGCCCCTCCGCAGTTGCACCCCATCGCCCCTCCTAGTCAGCCATCAGCTCCTCCCACTGCCGAGCACGGCGCCAAGCAGCGAGTTCTTCCAGCTTCTTCGCCTTCTCGTCCACCTCGTCGTTGGTGTCCGGAATGATCTCTACTGCCCCATTGATGACACCGGCGGCCACCAGGCTGAACTGAAGATCATCCTTCATCCGAACTACAGGGAACCCAGGGGTATTAACGCACAGGGCCGCAGCCAATTCAAGATTGCCCCCGATCCGTCGCCAGTCACCGGACAGCGGGGATCTACGGAACGCGGCTACCTTCGTTTCGTCCAGGCCAGGAACGACAGAACCCGCCACCCAGATTCCGTAACGGTCCTCTCCGGCATTGACCACTGCAACACAGGAGGATGTGGAGTCGTAGTGCTCCAGGGTGGGTACGTAGCCGAGCCCGGGGGAGGCGTGTCCCCCACCGAGCGAGATCTTGCCCACTGCCATAGAACTTCCATCAGCAAGGACCACCTCGCCGGTCTTGAAGAAGCTGTAGTTGGTCCTGCTCTTGGGGGCACTGACGCAGGCGTTGCCAATGCCCACATGGCAGATGCCCCACTGAGCCAGGTGCCCGTAGACCCGACCATCGTCGTCGACCTGGATGGGGGTGGGGGAGGTCAACTTCGGGTTGCCGAACCAATGACCAGGTGGACGGAGAACGCCGGCAGCTAGAAGGGCGTAGCCCTCTTCCATGTCCTCGTCCTTCATGCAGGTACCGTCAGGCATCTTGTGCTCACCGGGTGGGCACTCTTCATCGTCCTTTGCGGCCATCTCCTCGGCGATCTCGATACCCAGCTTGGTAGCCGCAGCCTTGATCTTGTTACGGATCTTCTCGAGATCCTCGGAGCTGTACTTGGAGGCATTCTTCTGCTGGTTGATGTACGACCAGGCGGCGCGTACGTGCTCCTCGGTGTCGATGGGGTACCGCTTCACCTCATCGTCCTGATAGCCCGGGTCAGCGTAGTCGACGTCGCCGTACGGCTCCCTGGAGTCGCTGGCGAAGTTGGTCATCTCCCCACTCGGGAGCATCGCCCAGTGGAAGGTCGAAGCAGTTGACGTGGTGACCTCGCCGGGCTCGATGACGATGGTGGTCATGTTGGCGTCGCTCCTCTCCTCCGGAGGCTTGCCCCGATCCCATGGAGGACGGATGCGCGGGTCATTGAACATCTCCCGGAGCTTGATGTACACCTCGCTGATGATGTCCCGGATCTGCTGCTTCTCCTTGTCTGGGATGTTTGGCAAGCCACCATGGGCACCGGACAGGAGGGCGGCAGCAGCATAGATAGCGTGGGGTATCAGGACCAGCTTGTTGTCGATCACGTCAGCGAAGGGCAGCCGGTAAGACTCCTTGTTCTTGGGGTCACCCTGCTCGTTGCGGTAGAAGAAGGCACTCCCTGGCTCAGCGGCACGCTCGAACAGACGCTTGATCGCGTCGTCGGCATCAAACGGTTGATCCCGATCGGCGACCTGCATCTTGTGCCACGAGCTGCTGTTGACGGTCACTCGTCGACCTCCGCTAGGACATCGGGGTGGAATGCCCATTCTGGGAACTCTTCACCATTAGACTCCCACCGCACCCCGTTGTCACCAGGGAACTCGTTGCGATGGTCGAAGCCATTCTCATAGATGATGTCGAGGATCCCGCTGGGGAAGGCGGCGCAGGTGGAGTCCTCACCACGGGCGGCGAGCTGCGGTTCCTCCAGGATCGACCTGAAATGAATGCAAGTGTCACATTGGGAGCGGGTCTGACTCGTCACTGTCCTTGCCCCCTACTGGAACCAGGGCCACGGGTCCGTTGGCCCATCCTGCACGCCACAGATACTCGAAGGCATCGGCGTCTGAGCCACGTAGCGCCCTGGCCCAGGAGTCGATGATGCGCCGAGCTGTCTGCTCGCCTTCGACCTCGACAACGTCACCGAGCAGCCTGATCGTGGCATGGACCTGATCATCGTCAGTCGTCCTCAGCTCCAGCCTCCTCCCGTCCGTCATCGTTCGCCTCCTCACTCAGCTTCTTGTTGATCCGGAAGACCTCCTCAGGGAACGGTCGACCGTTCGATTCCCAGTGGATCCCATGATCCCCCGGAACTGGCTTCCGATGATCCACTTGGTTCCGGTAGACCCTCATGGGGATTCCTCCAGGAAAAGCCTCACAGAATGGACCACCTGTGACCATCTCCCCCTCTCGGGAAAATGGAGATCTATATCGGGAGCAAGTGGAACATTGTGACCTGGGACCGATTGTCATGCCTACCCTCCCTCTGCGTGCTTTTTATCGTACGCGCCCTTGAGTAGATCGAAAATCTCCCTGGACAGGGAAGAGGCTTGGTCCCGGTTAACCATGGCGTCAATGAAGGCCTCAGCGATCAGCTCTATGGTGTTCGTCGTCGCATACTCACTAACCAGATGCTGGATCACATCTGCACGGGTAAGCTCCTTGACCCTGGATTCCGGTGCGCCCAGCGCCCTGAGCCTCTTTCGGGCTTCCCTGAGATGTTTGGTCACCAGGGCGTTGACCTGCTTATGGATCCTCTGACTGAGGCTGCCGATGTCCAGGATGTGAGCAAATTCATGGAGGGCGATGGCTATGGGATTGTCGGATCCGCGCGGGTGCCAGTTTTCACTGTCCTCGTAACCAACAACGCCCTCGGCGAGGGACGCGAGGTAATCCTTCCTACCGGCTCCTGTGGTCCAATGGTAATTGAAAATCACCGTATCCCAGCTAGCTACGGCATATGCATTTTCGAGCGATCCTTCCGTAACGGTCCTCAGGTTCGCCTTGGGGAACATCTCCAATCCGCGCAAGATGCCCTCAGCATGCTCACGGGCAGTCGCACCCGAGCCACTGGCGATGAAGGGGATGAACCTTCCGGTGATCCGGGTAGCCTCCTGAGCGAAGGCCCTACGCACCTCGGGAGCAGTGCGAGCTGCCTCCAGGGCCGGTCGCACTGCCGTGGTGTATTCAGGGACGTCCGGAAGGAACTCGGGGCCAGAGGCATCCGATTCGCCGGAGTCGTAGTTTGCCGGCGGCAGGATCTTCTCCAGCTCGTCGACCATGTCCAGGCTGAAGCGAAGCCACTTCTCCCGGTCGAGCTTCTTGAAGCTCGGGTGGAGGTCGTGCAGCTTTTCCCTGATCTCGTCCAGGTCAGCCTTCGTGCCCCTGAAGTAGCCGTTGTGGTCTACCACGCCACTGAGGAAGATGGGCCTCTCGTCGATGAATTTCAGGAACTTCTCTTCATCGTCAATGGTGTAGAAGTGCCTGACCGCTTCCTCGCGCCAGGCTCGGCCGTGGTCAATGGCGTGGATCCGCCCCTGCTGATCGACCATGACGTTGTACTCGTGACGATCGTCATTGGCGATGAGAACGTCCAGTAGGCTGATCCTGCGAGCTTCGGGAGACTCCAACACCTCCGCCAAGGCTGTCGGGTCGAATTGATGCGCGCTCCAATGCTCGTACGGGACGCCCTCGATCCAGTTGGTGAAGATCCGGCCCTCTTCGTCACGGGCAGCCCGGGGTGCCCTGACTCCTAGTGCCCGAGCAACCTCTGCACCGAGCTGCTCGGCGTCGATCCTCTCCTTCGTCCACTCCTCGACGGGTGGACCGAAGTCCTTCATGAACATCGCCCTGCCGTCATCGAAGGCGACCTTCACCTGGTGGCCACCCATGCCCCCCTCGTAGAGAATGTCCTTGATCTGGAAGCCTTGCCCCCTGCCGTCGTCGTACTGTGCTACCAGTTCGGGGAGGTCACCCAACGACTCGATGTCAGCGTGGAACCTACGCAGCTCCGCACGTTGTGCGGCAACGGACTTGGTCCGCTCCGTCTTCTTGGGCCTTTCCGGGGCCACGAGGTTCTTCTTGCCCTTGGCGTACGGCTCCAGTAGGCCAAGCACCTCGTGCATGTACTTGTACCAGTCGGGGTGCTCCAGGTGCTCGAACTCAGGCTCCAGCTCCTTGAGCTTCCCCCGAAGGTAGTCGATGTCATCCTGCGTGAGTGGGTTGTCTTTGAGGTACTGACCTTGACCACCGGTACCGAGGTAGTGATCGACCATTGGCCCCTGGGCGAATCCCCAGAGGCGGTTCTCCTTGGCTGTGCGGTCGTGTTCCTGTAGAAGCCACTTCGAGGCATTCCAGGCCAAACCATGGTCGATGCCCGTAAGACGACCATCCTTGGTCAGGGTCATATTGCCGTTGTGACGGTCGTGGTTATTGACCAGGAGGTCGAGCAGTCCCAACAGCTTGGCATCATCAGATTGCATGGCCCGGTCGAAGCGGCCCCGGTCCCGCTTGTAAACCCCCCACAGTGCCGCGCCCTCGGCCCAGTCGGTGTAAATCTGGTCGTCACCGGTCCGGTAGACCCGGGGTACCGGGGCGCCAAGGAGCTGGCCTACCCGTGAGGCCAGTTGCTCTCGATCGGCAATGTCTTTGGCCTTGCCGCCAAGTCCGATGTCACCATGGAGCTGCTTACCAAAGATCTTGGTGCCATCCGGAAGAGTGATCCGCTCCTTCAGCCCGCCCTGGGCACCCTTGGCAATTCTCTTCCGCTCGGCGCCCTCGAAGCCAGCCTCGACGCGCTTGGCCAGGTCTTCGATGCCCTCCAGGTTCAGGTGATACTTCTGTGACTTCTTGGGTACATCCCGCTTGGGGATAGGGGGGTCCGGCAACCGAGGTCGCCAAGGCCTATGGATCCCATCAAGGATCTTCTTGATGATGTCTTCGCTATAGACCATGCCAAAGATGTCTATGCCAGCTTCGTTGGCAATATTTACCACATCTTGGTCCTTGAGCATCTTTCGACCCTCGGTGCGCGACACCGCGTACAGTCGATCGACGAAGTGACCGAAACCTGGCTTATCGGCCTGCTGGCTATGGGCGACCTCCAACAATTTCTTGATCAGGGTGTCGCGAGAGGCATTGGCCCGGACGCCTTTGATCCCCGCTTCCTTGACAGCGCGGCGTAGCTCGTCGGTGTGAAGGTTGTCGAGCCCGGTTCGGTCCCGCTTGTCGATCAGATCCCTGAACGCGTTGTTGATGCGGTCCACTTCAGGGCTATTGATCTTAACTTTCTCGATGTTCTCATCCAGAATGCGGGCGACCAGAGCCTTGTCCCGTGGCTTACGACCCTTGAGCCAACCGTCCAGTGTGGACCTGTTGACGCCAAGCTCCTCGGCCAAGGCCGCAGTGGAACCAGCTTTGTCCCGCTTCAGCTCCAGGAAGTAGCGGAACTTGGCATAGTCGTCGTCACCGAGCACCTTCGGCTTCTCTGGTTGACCCTCAGACTTCGGGGCAGGAGGTGCCTTCTCCTTCTTTTGGGCACCGAAGATGCGGTCGAGAATCCGTTCACGTAGCTCGTCTTCAGGCTCCTTGCGCTTGGTCTTGATGCCAAGATGCTTGGCGATGTCAGTCAGCATCTCGCCATGCTCACTGAGAACCTTTTCGGCGTTACTCCGCTCCCGAACAAAGAGTCGATCGACGAAGTCGATGACCCAGCCAGACTCCCTGTCCTTCATCTTGGCCTTGCGGCTGTTCAGTAGTCGAAGTCGCAGGGCCAGCATCTCGTCGCGGGGGTCGGGATCCTCACCGGTCAGTTGCTTCGTTGCGTCGGTAAGCTCCTTCTTGCTCAGGACCCTGAGATCCGAGGCGTCTCCAGTGGTCAGGAACTTGTCGAAAGCGTCCCGTACCTTCTTCGCTGTCTTCTGCTGTGGAGTGTCCACATGGACAAAGGGGCTGCCGATGGGACCGAGCCGGCGCTCGTAGTCCTCGACGGCCATCTGAAAGACCTTCTTCGAGGCGGGTGCGGCGTCATCCCCATTGATCAAGACATCTGTACCAGCCTCAGCAAACAGCTCGAAGAGGTTCTTGTTGGCGTACCGGGAGATACCATACTTACCTCGGTCAACATCCCCCTTCCCTGTATCGAACTGCTCAATAGCCGCTTGCATTCTGTCTAGCTGACTGAGATCTTCCTTTTGATCGGTCAGTTCGTAATGCAGAATGTGCATTGCCTCATGAATGGCAACACTTTGCGGGTCATCCGAATTCGGTGACGACCAGTTGGTAAGTGCACTTTGACGAATGCCAAATTCAAGCTGATCCCGATGCTTCGAAGAAGACCACCACTGGCTGAAGGTGATGAACGCTCCGCCTACGTGGGCGTGTGCCCACGCACGAGGCGCCTGTCCTCTAGCCTGCCCCTCTGGGAAGGCGCCACCGAATTTAATCTTAGGAAAGATCTCCAGAACCTTCAGGATGCCCTCGGCATAGTCCTTGGATGTTTGAAGATCAAATCCCTTGAAGTCATACCGGTGCTCGTGAGCAGCGTGGTCGTTCCCCAGTCGCCTCATCTCGGCTACCAGGGCCTTGACGACCCCCTCTGTCGAGGTAGCCTCTTGAATCATCGGCCGAACCCGCAACTGACCGTCGTCATTGGCCTCGGTAATGTGCCCGAACAGGTCCTCTATGTCCGCAGAGTCGCCCTGGATGCTGGGCAGATCCGGTAGCCCGCCACCACCAGGCTTCTCCTTGAACTTGCCCTCAGCATCCCTTGGGTGCTTCTTTTCCTCCCACTGATCTAGGGTGATGAAGTCAAAAGGGCGCATCACTCCAACAGACGCCAGGAGCAACCCCTCATGGTCATAGATTTCAAAGGCGCCCTTGGTTTCCGCGAACGCCGGGACCTGCACCAGGGTGATGGCGGCAATGCGCCCGTTGGTGACGACCGCCTCGTTACCTTGGTATTCGAAGACGAGATCATCAAGCTGAATGTCTACGCTGGGACCACCCAGACCCTGCTCCGTGATGTATCGAAGCTCCGCTACATCTTCCGCTAGCCGGGGCATGATCGACGGGTCGGGAGTGAACAGGTCGCCTTCGCCCCAGATGCCGGTGTCGGTCATCTCGATGCGGTCGGCAAGACCTACCACCACGGCCCCGTCGTGCTTGCCAGCCACAGAGGCGCGCTGCCACAGCAGCGGCAGGGGAAGGTGTCGGGTGCTCAGTGCTCCAGGCTTGATCCTGCGCCGGTCCCCAGTCGACTTCCCTACCAGTGCCAGCAGTCCGCGCCAACGCAGACCGAACATCTGCATGGCCTCGGTGCCGGCGGAGGACTGGATGCCCTTCTCCGCTGGCCACTCCCCAGTGGCTGCCTTGTGATACTCGGCGCACAGGCCACCAGGGTCGCGCACCTTGCCGGTGAGGTGACGGATACACCGCTTCATGGATCCATCGGTGAACCAGCGGACCTTGACCGCGCCCTCGCCATGTACCCAGTATTCGAAGAGTCGCCTTGCGCCGGGGCTACTCAGATCGACGACGAAGTCTTGTAGTTCAAGCACCCGCCGCCTCCTTCACGATCATCGTGCATCGACAGTTGATGACCTCTTCGGGCTGCCCCATCGGATCCGCTGGGAACATCAGGAATGATCCTCCCACCTGGAATGGCTCCATAAGAAGACGTTCCTGGCCATCAGCCAGCCGGTGGCTGGCCCTGGTCTTCTGATCCTCGGTGGCCAGCCACTCCTTGACCATCGGAATCTGCTCGGCATCCTGGGCCCGGAACGCCGAGCCGATGGCGCCAGCGTTGTAGGCCCTGATGGTTTCCGTCCGGGCTATGGTCATGGCTCGGTTGCGCCACAGCTCACTACCCGATGTCTCGAGTACCCTCTGCACACGTGCCGCGATGTCCTCATTGGGCTCGCCAGCATTGACGCCTTCGGAGATCTCCGCAAACACCATGTTGTAGACGTCATTAGGGACCCGTGCCAGCAGGTTCCTGGTGCGAGCCAACTGCGCCTGGACGAAGGAGTTGCCTGATACGCCAACCCCGTTCCCACCCCGGTCGGCAACCTGACCGAGATGGTCATAGGCCATGTGGTCGGCGACAGCCTCCCATTCGGGGACAGCGGACCAGACTGCATTGGCGTCGGGCTTGACTCCGAATAGATCGAACGGGACAAGGATCTTGTCCAGCACCTTCTTGAGCCACTGGACCAGCGACTGGTACAGATGCGAGAAAACGGTAGCTTCTAGGGCATCTACCTCTTCAGCGTGCCGGCGACGAAGCTCGTCTCGGCTAGACACTGAACCCACCACGCTGAAGGGCTACGGCAAGTAGGTTGCGATCATGACCCATGGACAGGATCAGAAGCTGGGTGCAGTAGTTGTGGAGTAGGTGCTGAAGATCGTGGGGGTCAGCCTCTAGGCCCTCGACCACACAACTGAGCTGACCCCAGGCACCCAACAGCAATCGCTGAGCATGCTCATGGTCTTTCACCTTGAGGTACCGGTGCAGCTCATGCGGTGGATACTGGGACCACCGATCCCGATCCCGACTCTTGTGTAGCCGCTTACCAGCTACCTCCAGGGCGCGACGGACGCTGGCATCGGCTGCTACGAGCAGTGCGCTGGGCGCCGGGAGCGCCTCCCATTCAATGGAGGCAACGACGGTCCCGGTAGGTGCCGCCGTCGTGGAGGCCGGCTGCCTCGGCAGTGGCTGCGGCGGTGCATCTGGACCCTCCTGCTCGATAGAGCGCTCCGGGGCCGGCGGCGGTGGTGGGGGCGTCTCGCCGGGGACGCCTTCTATCGCAGGGGTGGCGATCTGAATGTCCACACCCAGGGCGACGCGTACCTCGGGTACCGCGAACAGGCTCGGATCCCGCAGCACCAGCTCCCGCATGAACCGTTGGGTGTCCTCTTCCTCGTCGGGCTGGGCCGTGTTCGGGTTGTAGTTGCCCGCCTCCAGCACCTCTTCCTTGGAGGTGATGCCCCGCTCGTACAGGTTGAGGGTGTCTTGCAGTCGGTTCGGCCGTACGGTCAGGGGGGCGGTGTCGAACCAGAAGGTGTAGGAATCGGGGTTCATCCCCATGACCTTCAGCGCCGGCTTGAGATACGCCTGGGTGAGCGCGTCGCAGATCCGGTTCATCATCGGTTCGATGTGAATCTTGACAGTGGACTCTTCTACGTGCCACGCCTGCCAGTGGCTGACCTCGCCACTACCAAGGAGAATCTCCGGGGCCATGTCCATGGACAGGGCCAGTCGTCGGATCGCCTCGTCGCGTAGGTCTTTGGCCTTCTCCGACAGCTCGGAGTCGAACTTGATCAGCTCGAACTTGTTCTCGGCGCCACCAACCTCGGAGCGCGGACGCTCGACGACGACGGGGACGACACTCTTGGCAGTGCCATCCTGTGCCATGGAGGCGGACATTGCCTCACCGAGCATGTTGACGAAGGTGTCGACGGGGTTCTCATCTACGTCGGCGTCGGGGAAGTCCATCTCGGAGGGAATGACCAGGAGCCCAGCCCCCGACAACCTCGAGTCGATCTGGGAGAAGGTGAACCGAGTAAGCTGCTCGATCTCCCGTAGAATCAGCAGGGCCGATCGGGTGGGCGAGTCGGAGCACCATCCCATGCGCGGGTGGGGCGTCCAGACCCGGATGGCCAGATCACGAGTTGGGTCCAGATCCATATAGATGCCTTGGCCCAGGTTGCACCTGAGGCCGCCGCCGTAGCGCCGGATCTCGCTGGGGGACAGGACAAACCACTTGTCCCGCTCGTTGGCCTTGGACCTACCGACGATGTAACACTCACCAGCCACGGTGAGGTTGATGCCCATGAGTCGTAGGGCCTCAGCCTTCTGGGCGGGGCCACCGAACAGGGTGTCTGACAAGGCCTGGACCTCGTCGGCTCGTGCCTCTTCACCGATTCGTCCATATTTGTCGATGACAGCCACGAAGATCCGAACCCTGGAGCAGGCGCTGCCCATCCAGGTGGCCGCCGCATGTAGCTCGCCCACTAGGTCATAGAAGCGCCAGGCCTCTTCTTGCCATGTCTCGTTGCGAAGACGAAAGGTACGCCAGGAGGGGTCCTTGAGATCCACCTTGGACGCAGCCATTGACACAGATCGACGTGCCGGAAGCACTTCCTTTCCCGTAAGCAACGACCTGGCCATCAACTACCCCTTAGATCATTGAGCAGGATTGTAAGGTATGACAAGGCAAACCCAAGAGGCGCCAGCAGCTCCCAGCCGAAGCCCAGGAACCAACAGCCGTACGTTGCCCACGCGAATCCCACCCAGACAGATACACAATCCGAGCAGTGGACCAGTGCGGTAAACCAACCCTCCTCCCCATTTCGCCGCAACATCCACGAGCGCAATGGTTCGGTGATCTTGTCGGCGACTATCACCTGGGTGACTCGCGCTGTTGCCAAGACCAGCAACAAGGCGCAAAACACCAGGTAGATCGTCATGGGGCAAGAATAAGGTATGGGATCCCCTATTGATATGGATAGCGTGGGCGGATGATGTCTGTGTAGCTGTTGCCCAGACGATGCCCATCTGCCCGGCCCACCTCGTTGAAGTAGTCGGGGACATACAGACCACTGGTACCCTCGCGCATCTCGATCCCGGCGTTGGTTGGGATGGCGGCCCTGGAGCGACCGGCCCTTACCTGCCGCTTGTCGAATTGGATCAAGTGCCAGGCAGCATGGACCATGGCATCCAACCGGTCCGGGGACTGACGGTGCGTCCGGGCCGTGGTCTCCGGTACCCAGGTCACCATCTGCCGTTCCAGCTTCTCGTGGCGCCCGACCATATGGACCCGGCCCTGCTCCATACGCATGGCCACTGGCTGGGCACGTAGCCGCTTACCCCGCTTCGAGTCGATCTTCCTGACCGGTGCGGAGGTGATGTTGGGGAACATCTTCTCCCGCTTCTTCAGGTCGTTGAAGACGTCACTCAGGGTCTGGGACAGCCACTCCTTACCTTGGGTCACTTCGCAGACCATGCGGTTGCATCGATACTGGTCGAATATCCTCCAGGCATGCTCTACAACAGGTTTGCCGATGCCAAGGACGGTGTGGTCCGCCAGGACATAGAGATGACCCTGCGCATCCCGACCTACAACGACGATGCCCATCTCTGCGTCCTCACCAGTGAGGGATGGGTCGACGCCAACGACGATCTGGCTCAGCTCCGGCGGGATGTCGAGTCGGTTGACATCAATGTCGTGCTGATGGAAGAGGGTCCCCTCGAAGGCGTCTAGCAGCTCCCCGTACAGCTCCTGGCGGCCGATGGTGGTTCCCTCGTACCGGTTGCGTAGCTCATTGAGGGTGTACTCGGAGAGGTTGTCGGAGTTGTCGTAGGTCGACCCTCGGACTACGTGAACGCTGCCATCCTCGCGCTCTACCCACTCGTACAGCAGGTCCAGTGGCTTGGGAGTGGTGGTGACGAAGATGCGGGGGTGGTCCCCCTCCAGGTCGGATCGCATCGCAGGCATGATGCCCTCGATCCAGGCTGCCTTGGGGTACGGCCATTTGATGATCTCGTCGAGCCAACCTGATGCAGCATTATATCCGCGCCCTACGTCTGGTCGGTCAGCCCCCTCGAAGTAGATCTTCACGCTGTAACGACCGATGATGATCACTGGCTTCTGACTGCGAACGTACCTGTACTCGTTGTCCCGTAGGCGTCGTCGCATGTTGTTGGTGACCTCATGGAATCCGCGCCGCTGAAGGACCCGGATCAGGCCGCTCGGACCCTCGATACACATCGTCTTTGCATCAGAGAGGGTAGGGGCAATAACCAAATGCTCAGTGGATGCGCCCGACCTGTCCACCGGGTGGTTGATGACCCGCTCGGCGAGCCATTCGGCACCCGCCCTGGTCTTACCCGAGCCCCGTCCCGCTAGATAGAGGAGAACGAACCACGGGCCCATTGGCGGGATCTGCTCGGGGCGAGCGGTCCACCACCATTCCTCTCTAGCGATTTCTTCGAGCATCTCGTCCGAGAATTCGGCCAACCACTGTTCCCGGACCTCGGCCGGAAGGAGGCTGAACCGTTTCTTCAGGGAGAACCCCATAGGCATGATCATACATATTTGCCAAAGACGTTATTTTTGACATATGGGGTACCAGTAGCTAGAATCTGATGATGTCGACCCGACCCGATGTTGTGGCCCTCGGAATGAGGGTCGTTTTCGACGGAAATCTCCAAGAGATGCGCCGTGACCTGAACATGTCGAGAACGGGCATGGCTGCCCTCATCGGCGTCTCCCCGGAGAGCCTGCGCAAGTGGGAATCGGGCAAACAGGGCATGAAACTGAGTACGGCGATCAAAGTGGCCAAGTGGTGGCTCGATGCGCAGGAGGCCCTGGACAAGCTGCCCGAGGACACGAACTTGTCGGACCTGGTCCCTATGGTTGCCGTCGTGGCACACCTGGGAGTAAGTCAACAGCGGGTCAAGGCCTGGTGCGACAAGGGTGAGATGAGGTACGAGGATCTTGGCGTCCTTGGCTACTTCATCTATCGGGACGAGGTGCCTGGCATCGTCATCCGAGGCATCACCCCGTGATCACTTGTCAGGTCTGTCATCAGGTCATGACCCCCTACGAGGAGGGTCAGACACGGCATCCCACCTGTTATGACATGGGATACTTATCGCTACCACCCAGTCTCTTCGAAGACCCGGCGGGCTATCTGAGTGGCGAAGAGGCGGAGATCAAGAAAGAGTTGACCGACCTCATCCTCTGGGCCGATGCCGAAGACCCCCGTCACAAGCAGTTGGCGATCGGCCCGTCCGAGCTAGGGGACAAGTGCGACCGAAGACTTGCGTACCGGATAGCTGGCATAGAAGGCGTCAACGAGTACGACCCGTGGCCGGCGATCGTGGGTACCTCGGTGCATACGTGGCTAGAGCAGGCGGTGCGGAGTTACAGCTCCTATACCAACTCTACGCGCTACCTGACGGAAATGACCGTGATGCCCGACGACCTGATCATCGGGCACTCTGACCTGTACGACGCGCGGCGCAAAATGATCATCGACTGGAAGACGGTCAGCTCCAAGAACCTGGCCAAGTTCAAGGCCGAGGGCCCCCCTGACAGCTACATCACCCAGCTCAACCTCTACGGCATGGGCCAGGTCAGGGCAGGTAGGCCCGTGGAGAAGATCTGCATCGTGGCCCTGGGCCGTGCCGGCTGGCTCGGGAGCATGTACGTATGGGTGGACGATTATCGGCCAGAAGTGGCCCAACAGGCCCTTGACAGGGTCTATCAGCTTGGTGCAAGACTATTGGACCTGGACATCACCAATCACCCTCACCGTTGGGAAGCCATCGAAGCGACCCCGTCCAATTTGTGTGGTTGGTGCCCCTTCTACAGACAGGGACCAGAAGATGGACAAGGAGCCAACGATCAGGGTTGTCCGGGAAGATGACCTGATGGACGACGAAGAGGGATTCGAAGTCCACTTCGGACAGTGGTCACAGGTACCGGGCACCCACAAGGCGATCATGTTCAGGGCAGCCGACCCAGCAGGGTACGTTCGCGTTCGTAGCCTGAGAAAGCTGGAGGGCTGGTTTGGTGGACAAAGCGATGCCTGGTACGACCAGGCACCTGGGGCAGGTAACCGATGATCGGGACCAAGTGCACCCCAGGGTGCAAGATGCCCACCCCGTCCCAGGCACATTGCCCCACGTGTCACCGGACCTTCGGTGGGGTCACCGGCTTCGATGAACACCGATACAACGGCACCTGCGTCCACCCCCAAGGGCTCGGACAGAAGGAGACCGAAGGGGTGTGGCGCCGCCCCATGGACGAAGAGGCGCACGAACGCATGCGCCAGCTCAGGGAGAAGAGAGGGCAGAAGTGACATTCGAAGATCCGGCAGCCGGTGGTGATCGGCTGAACCCCCGAGACATCCTCGGGCACCTACTGATCGTGCACCCGATCGAATACTGCACGGGCATTATCACCCAGTACAGCGGTCCAGAGGGTTCCGATGCCGTCAAGGCGGACATTGCAGACCTGGATGCTTTCAATGCTGACGGAACCAACATCTGGCGTGGGGTGCTCTGGTTTCAGGGCCAGCTCATCAGCAGCCTGAAGCCGAAGATCGGCAAGCTCGTCCTGGGACGTATGGGTAAGGGCATGGGCCAACCCGGACGGAATCAGCCATTCGTCATCGAACCAGCCAGTGGCGACGCTATGGCGGTTTCCAAGGCACAGGTCTGGCTCGCCACGCACCCGGAGTTCACCAACGTCCAGGGCCCCCCCCCGACGCCACAACCGCAGGCCACGCCGCAGCAGCAGCAGACTGTACTGGATCGGTTGCGCCAGCAGGGTCAGCAGGGCTACACGCCGGGCAACGGGACGACCCAACAGGGCTCGTTCCAGTACCAGCAGAACCCACCGTTCTGATTCCTAACGCAGTCCCGAGGGCGTACGATCGGTTGTCTTAGCTGACTTCCGTGACTCGTGCTACGCCGCTCGATTCCCTGTCACGAAAGAGTCCGGAGGGGGCCACCTGAGGCGACCCCCTCCGAGACAGGGAGAGAGTGGAGCATGCCGGGCACCTTGATCCGAAAGGTGGCAGGCGTGAGAAGTCCCTACCAAAGCTTTAGGGGTACCCCTCAACATGACTGTATCTGATTCTGGCGCTCACATCCAGCCAACACTAGATCTGGCTGAAGCACGGTGGTGGATAGAGTTCCTACACGGGGATTCACCAGGACTGATACACATCTCGGGGGCCGGCGAATGGGCCGGACGGACCTTCAACATCGACGACATGGACCAGCTTCTGGAATATGTCCAGAAACTAGACGCTCGTGGCGTTGCCGGCATCTACCTGAGGGCCTGCACCCTCGGCACCACACCCAGGGGTGGTGGTCGAGGGTCTGAGCACGACTCCCTGGCGTTCCCTGGATTCTGGGCCGACATGGACCTCGAGGGTCCTGGCCACAAGACGACACAGCGACTGCCCAGCAACGTCTACGACTGCAAGGCGATCCTGGAAGAGTCCGGACTACCGGAGCCATCCCTGTGGGTACATAGCGGTGGTGGCCTGTACCCGTGGTGGATCCTCCACCGTCCAGTCGAGTTGACCGAGACGGACGTCTTCCAGAAGATCAATCCCACTGCGCTGGAGCACATCAAGCTGATGTCCCAGCAGTGGCAGGACGTGATCGCCGCCGCCGCTGCCCGGCGCGGATGGCACTACGGCACCGGGGTTGGGGACCTGGCCAGGGTGCTGCGGCTGCCCGGCACCATCAACCGCAAGGTGGCTCATGTCCCCGCCAAGTGTCAGGTCATCGAGCAGGACGGGGTGGCTTACACCCTGGAGCAGCTAGAAGCCGGCCTCCAGGTGGCCCTGGCTCGACTGGATCGGGTCACCCCACAGCCACTCAGGGAGCAGGAGAAGGAGTACGTCTCCTTCCAGAACCCTAGTGATGGAATCACCCCATTCGACGACTATGAGATGCGGACCGACTGGGCCGACATCTTGGAGCCGGCGGGCTGGCGGGAGAGTCATCGCATCGGTCGAACCAGGTACTGGGTGAGGCCTGGGAAGAACCCCCGTGATGGCCACTCGGCTACCACTGGTCATTCCGTTGACCGCGACCGCCTATACGTCTTCAGCACCGAGACGCCGTTCATGCCGGGGGCGTCGTACACGAAGCCAGCCGCCTATGCCGTGATGGCCTGCGGCGGCGACATGAAGGCCGCCGCCAAGAGCCTCGCGGCCCAGGGGTATGGCACAAAAGGAACCAAGAGGCAGCTCTACGAGTTCAATCCAGGCAACCTGGACGATGCCCACGGGAACGATTCAACCGTCACCATTGTGGAGAATTCCTACCGCATGAACGACACCGGGAACGCCGAGCGGTTGGTGCATCGAGTGGGGCACAAGTACCGGTACATGGAGAAGGAGAAGCTCTGGTACCTGTACGACGGCACCCGATGGGTCCGTGACGAGTTCGGCAGCGTTCACCACGAGATGAAGGCGGTCACCGAGGACATCTACGCCGAGGCCGACGCCTGTTCCGACGTGAAGATGGCCGAGAAGATGACCAAGTTCGCCACCAGCAGCGGTAACACCCCACGGGTGAACGGATCCGTGGAGGCGTTCCGCCGGCAACCTGGCATGTCCATCCCCGCCGGGTCGTTCGACAAGAACAGCAACCTACTGAACCTGTTCAATGGCACGTTGGACCTGACCACCCTCGAACTGCAACCGCACAAGTCGTCTGACATGCTGTCGAAGCAGTTCCATGCTAGGTACGATCCCAGTGCAACTGCACCCAACTGGTGCAAGTTCCTCGAAGAAGCCATCCCAGATGTCGATTCCCGCGAGTACCTACAGCGAGCCCTCGGCTACTCCCTCCTCGGTGAGGCCGACCAGCGCAAACTGTTCCTTATCTGGGGGCCATCGGGTACCGGCAAGTCCCAGTTGATCCGCACGATCCAGTTGCTGTTTGGTGACTATGGCGCCTCAGCCGCGCCGTCCACGTTCAAGGTGCGCAAGGGTGAGATCATCTCCAACGACATCCACGACCTTCGAGGCAAGCGGTTCGTGGCCACGTCGGAGACCAGCGCAGACACCCTGATCGACGAGGAGCTGGTCAAACGTTTCACGGGAAACGACTTGATCACGAGTCGAGGGCTGTACCAGGAGAATCAGAGCTGGCGCCCGAACTGTGTGATCTGGATGGCCACCAACCATCTGCCGAACCTCAACTCGGACGACGACGCAATCTGGCACCGGATCCGCACCGTGTACATGGGCACCGTGTTCGCCGGCCGGGACGAGGAGATCGGCGCCTTCGCGGAGCGAGTGCTGGTACCCGAGGCCGATGGGATCCTGAACTGGCTACTCGAGGGTGTGCTGCTGTATCGGCAGAAGGGCCTACGGGCCGAGCCGGCGGAGATGGTGAAGACCCTGGAGTCGTACAAGGTGGACTCCGACACCGTCGCTCAGTTCATGCAGGATTCCCTGGAGGACCAGGTCATTCTGAAGGACGAACCAGACTCTTCGGATGTCACCCCACCGATCGAGGCGCTGCGGCTGTACAAGCTGTACGCCGAGTGGGCTGCCAACAACCGGGTGAACGCGCTCGGATCCCGCCGCTTCGGCCTCAGGATGAGGCGACTCGGTTACGAGTCGTATCGAAGCAACGGGATCCGTTGGCGTGGGCTCCGAATAGGCCTTCGTGGCTTCACCGGGATGATGCCTCTAATGACCTAGAGCCATAGTATGCTTCCGTTTGGCTTGACGGGCGCACCCTGGTCAGCGAACGGACCCCCTCCCAGGGAAGGTGGAGGGGGTCCGTGCTTGCAGATCCTAGTTCACAGGAACTTGACCACTGCTGCGGTGAGTGCTGCAACCACCACCATACCGATGAGCACCTTCATGTTGAGGCCAAGGACTCTGATGGCGATGGCGATACCTGCGGTGATCACAACCGCTGCCGCTAATGGCCAGAACCAGTCGGCGGATGTGATCTGATCCCAGGTGTTGGTGGTGTCAGGCAGCGGAACCGGTACATCTACTGCCGGGTAGGCCACGGGTCATTCCTTCTTCCCCGGAACGAGCGCGGCGGCCACAACCATCAAAACACCAACACCGCCAGTGACGTAACCGGCAGTCTCCTCGCCACCGGCCGCGATGACGCTGCCTACGAGGAATACACCGATTCCGCCGAGACCCAAGAGGATCTTCACTTCTTGCTTTCTCCTAACTCTGCGTTGTCCCTGTCAAGGGACTTGATAATGGAGCAGGGCCATACGGTGCCACAGCGGGCACAGTGGGCCACATTTAGGGTGTCGACTTCGGGCCAATGAACTCGTCGAAGGATCTGATCAACGGCCTCATCGGGCATAAAGTCCACGTCGAAGATCATGTGTCTTGGTTCTTGATCTGTGCCGCTTTTTCCTTGATCTCTTTCATCAAGTCCTTGGCGTGCACCTCGGCGGCCTCCACCAGATTGGTGATGGCTTCGTAGAAGTCCTCTAGGGCCTCTTTGATGTCCTTGGTGGCCTCGTCTTCATTCACTTCGGCGCTCCAATCGATTCGAGTAGCGCCAGGATGGTCGCAATGGCTCCCAATAGAGCCAGTGCTCCGACTATCAGTCGCGAGAGCACGGTGATCCTTTCTACGGAACCGTGTAGGACACCGAAATGGTGCCTAGTACGTTCGATTGCATCTTCGGGGTGACCCTGGTGCCGTGATCCTCGATCCAGATCCAAGAAGGAATCGCGGTGGACTGATCAAAGGTGAGGACGATGGTGTCTCCGCGCTTGGCCGGGACTGCCCACACCCAAGCCCGGGGCACCTCCTCGTTGGTCACGAAGGGCACCCTACTGACAGTGATCCACACGTGAGGTGGATTGAAACGGTACGACGGCTGGCCGTTCTGGTTCTTGCCCAGGTCCACATGTGCTGTCACGTCTGGACCCCGGTCCTTCTTGGGGGGCTTCGACGAGATCTGCGGTAGGAGAATGGCACCAGCTACGGCTACAACGGCCAGCATGATCCCTACCCTGACAACCTTGGTGATCATTACCCTAGCACCTCCTTCATCAGGGCGTTGAAGATCTCGTCACGTTGCTCTGTGTTGTCGAACATGCCCTGGAGATCGTCACCCACGTCCTTCAGGGCGTAGCGCGTTTCTGGGGGCTGCGGATGATGCCTCCTCAACGGGGAGGAGGCCCAGACGGCATCATCCAGGACGCGGCCAACGCCAAGGCGGGCCGTTCCATAGCGATAGCGGAAGTAGAACGCCCGGCCGTCTTTCAGTAGTCCCTCGTATGCCTCGGGACAGGCGAAGCAGGTCTGTTTGCACTCCTCGACCATTGGGTGCTCCAGTGGCACCAAGGGCTCGCACTGGTCGATATCTTCCCAGTCAGTCACCGGGGCTCCTGTAGACCAGGATCGCAATTAAGCAAGCAAACAGGATCAACGAAACACAGGCGAAGCCGACTATTCCGTCACTCAGGTTATCGAAGAAGTCCGCTGAACGCTCGTTCACCTTTTGCCATACCTTCCAATCATGTAGAGGATGAAACAGGCTAGGAGGGCAACACCCACCCAGAACAATGGCTCGTTCAACAGCCCATTAGTTGGCATTTGGTGCATTACTCTCTTCTCCCTACAATTCAGGTGGTCGCCTGAACGTCATATAGACGATGAAGCTTCCAAGTAGCCCCAGGCTGATGCAGCCCAGCCCAACCACCACGTCACTTATCTCACTGAGGTACCGCATCACACTGCCCAAGGAGTGCGATCAAGATCAGTGACATGACCGCCAGCGCAAGGAACGCCAGGAAGATCATCCGGATCCGTCCCATTTACTTCTCCTTCGCCCGGTAAGGCCTCATTTGCGAATAGACGATGACGTCATCCGAGCCCAAAAGGGCCTTGACCAGATCCCTGGCCGTGAACTTTGCCTCGCTCGGCGTTAGACCCATGGCCACGTGACCGATCGGGCTCGGGTTAGAGCCCTTCGCGGCACTCACGATCTTCGCCAGCCACCAATCACCCTCGGGCCAAATGTCTGCCACGTAGCTCTGCATCCCTCCCCCTTCCACCCCCCCACTCTACACCCCCACCCTCCCGGCATCAACACCAAGACCGGGGCTCCGGGGCCAAGGAACCAGCCAAGGAACCAGCCAAGGAACCAAGGAAGGAACTTAGTTCCGAGCTTCGTTCCTCAGGTCATTTGATCTTGGCCAGGGCCCTCAGTAAGTTCCTCTTGGTTCCTCGACAGGGCTCGGACGAGGGCAGCGGGCCCTTGGGCCGAGGAACTTACCGGTCCGTGGAACTTACTTACTTCCTTCAAGATCAATTGATCATGCCTCTGACCTGCTAAAGGAACCAAGGAAGGAACTTATTTTTTAGAAAGTACACATACACAAATAACTAATACATATACAAGAACAAAGGCAACTCGAAAAAACCATCCGTATCAGCCCTACAATCCAAACCTGCCAGGCTGCTAGAGTCGGCCCATGATGGATAGCATCCCTGACCCCCGCTGGTTCATGTTCGAGACCACATACCTGACCAACCTCTGCGACGGTGAATGGCACGTCCTCGAGGCAGGCACGGACTACCCCACCGGCCTGGTCGAGTCCAACATCCAGACCAGGCTGCGCAACATGGCCAGCCACCGGGGCTACTCGGTCCGAACCAGGGTCCTGGCGCCTGGCCGGGTGGCGTTCCAGGCCACTAGGCGCACCTACACCCCCTAGGAGGCGGCCCGCTCCTCCAGCGCGAGGAGCTGGGCCCGCACCCGGTCCCGCTGCACCTGCCGGCGCTTCTCCGCCTGCTCGTCCGGATCCACGTCCAGCACCTGCACCGGGTCGAACACCCGATGCACCCGTCCGAGCAGGTTCAGCGCCGCCACGTAGTTCTGCACATGCTTGGCCGATACCGGTCCCATGGACCCATCCACGTATGGCTCCAGTGCGGACAACAGCCCATGGATCTTCCCGGTGACATAGCCCCGGATCAGCGGCGTCCACTGGTCCTCTGGTGTCCTGGCCAGTACCAGTTCGATCTCGTCCAGTATCTGGTTCACATCTGCTCCTTGCTCTGGGAGGGATCCCGGTATGTCGACATGCACATCAACATGCACACAAAAAGCTGAACGCAAAAGTTGAGTCGACCCTTGTCAAGGTTCTGAGCATTCCCCTCTACTTTCCAAGGCATTGAGCTATTTATATTGCTTCGACCACAGCACAGCATATGTACGGTGCGACTGTGCTCGGTTCTGGCGCGGTGTGCTGATCAACTTTGCCTTTGCCTGATCAACTGTGATTGATCTTGGACAAGGAACAAGGGACAAGAGGGACATAGGGTCATGATCACTGATCATGCTGTGCTGCCGGGTCCCTGACCAGGGGATAGTTGCCTCTGCAACTGTAAGGTGTCCTAACAGTCCCAGGGCACGGTGGGGCGCCTGGTACCAGCCTACCCCCACCCCCCCCGGACAAGGCCTCGACCCTGATCATGGTGATGGGGAGGGGCCCTGCGTTTGCCCTGGTCAGAGGCCTGTCAAGGGGCGGATGGTTGCAGGGAGGTAACGGTCGCATAACGGTTGGGTAACGGTACTTGACTAGGGGTACCCCCCATGAGACGGTAATCCCTGTAAGGCCCCCCGGGGGGCGAGGGTCCGAGGTCAGAGACCAGATCCCTCCGCTGATCAGCAGCCCCCTGGGTGCGGCCACGGTGAACCTGAGAACTCCACAGAGGACGGCAGCGCCCACGGGCGCAGTGCGTGACCCGCGTCGGTTGACATGTCCTGGCCAGGCTAAGCCACGGTGACCGCGCGTGTGTGCTGCCCATGATCAAAATTTCTCCCTCTCCCTGCGAGGCTCA
>Ga0075428_100000194_pt1 | contig 57602 bp, 46 predicted proteins | sample RhiMetdeltSRZDD2_FD_75291 | JGI IMG/M metagenome (GOLD analysis project Ga0075428, IMG submission 75291) | Populus rhizosphere microbial communities from Tennessee, USA - Rhizosphere MetaG P. deltoides SRZDD2 | ecosystem: Host-associated > Plants > Roots > Rhizosphere > Soil | place: USA... | reverse complement strand
TCCGGCGCCAGCCCATGGCGCAGTTACGGATTCGGGTCGACCAGCAAGCTACCCGTCACCGGCAACTGGGACGGCAACGCCACCAACAAAACCACCACCGTCGGCGTCGTCAACATGACCGATCCGCGTGGCGGCGGTACTCAGGTGACACTGGCCGACCTGCAGGCCATCTACGGCACCCTCGGCTCCACCGACGTGATCAGTGCTGGCCTGCCCAGCCTCAACACGGAGATGAAGGCCGCCGGTATCACCACCCCGGCGCGCAAGGCCGCGTTCCTGGCGACGCTGCGCAACGAGAGCGGGTTCCGGTACAACGCCGTGGAATCGGGCAGCACCAGCACCTATCGTGGCCGCGGTTTCATCCAGCTCACCGGCCAGTTCAACTACAGCGCGGCGGGCCAGTACCTCGGCGTCGATCTGGTCGGCAGTCCGTCGCAGGCGGCCAGCCTGCAGTGGAGTGCCAAGATCGCCCGGTGGTACTGGACTGTCGCCCGCGACATCAACCCCATGGCCGACCGCCTCGACATGGCGGCGGTCAACGTGGCCATCGGGTACGCCCCCAGCGCCACCGAAGATGCGGAGCGCTGCGCCGATTTCAAAGCCGCGTTGCGCTACTTCAACAACGGCGTGCTACCAAGTGGCATCAACTGTATTCGATCCGTGGCTGAAGCCGGATCCGGTACCGAGATGCCAATGTGACGCCCAAGGTCCGGGCCGGATCGACCCGGCCCGGACCTTGGCGCACGCTACGGGTGTGCCGTACGCGGGTCGTTGACCAGGGCCGCAAGTTTCTGCTCGCGCAGGCAGCCCGGGTCGCTGGCCGGTACCGGGCCGTGGCAGAAGGAGTCACCGCCCGTGGTCCACCACGAGATACCGACGAACCCGTTGGCCAATGCGGTGTCGTACACGTTCTGCATCGCGTTCGGGCCCCGACTCGGTTGCGCCGCATCGGATTTGACGCCCTGCTCCGCCACCGCCCAGGCCCGGCCGTCCACCGGCATTCCCAGCGCTGTCCATCGCTGCTTGACCACGGCGAAGGTGGTGGACAGCAGCTGCCAGTTGTCGGTGGAGAAAAGCGGGATGTACGAGTCGATCGCCAGGATGTCGATCACCCGGTCGGAGCCGGTGAACCAGTCGGCGGCGGTACCCGTGCTTGTGCCCCTCCAGTCCGGCTCCCACCAGGCCGGGTTACGCCCGGACGCGGTGCCGAAGGTGAACGGCGCCTGGAAGGTTGGCTCGGTCCAGGCCACGTTGGTGACACCCATGGCGTCACAGGTGTGCACGACTGTGCGGAACAGGGACCGGTACGCGGCAGCCTGCGCGGCCGTGTTGAGGTTGTCCTCGGGCTCGTGGAAGATCGTCGCCCAGATCGGGTTGGGCGCGAACGACTTGAGGTTTACGCAAAGGGTGTCGATCGCCGCCTGGGGAACGGTGCTGACCGTGTACGGCCCGAACTTCCATGAGATGTAAGGGATCTGATCGTTGGCGATCGCCCCGGCGACGCCGCTCATCGGTACACCCCAGTTGTTGCCGTTGTAAATACGGTGCAGGCCAAGCGGATGCGGCATCTGGTTCTGCACGTTGAGGTACCCGTTGACATCGTTGAGGCCGAACCAGACCTTGCCGGCCCCCGGGTCGCCTGGGAATCGCGCCGCCGGCGCCCGGTTGACGGTCAGGACGAGCCGCGGGACGGGTTTGCCGGCCGTGTTCTCGCGGGTGTGGAAGTTCATCCCGATCGGGTACGAGTCCGGCGGGGACCAAAGTGCGAACGAGTACGTGCCGTTGGCGGCCACGGTCCCGGCCGCGAGCCGAAACTCCGAGTCGACGCCGAAGACGTGCGAGGTTTGCGACGCCACCGTCGCTCCCAGCGCCAGGCGACTGTTCCAGGTCACGGTCGACTGGTTCCAGGCGCTCGGCACCGCGGCGACGTTGACCAGCTTGCTGCCGGCCGCGTTGCCCTTGTCGTTGACCAGGATCCTGGCCTCGGTCACCGTATCGCCCGCGGCGAGCCCGGTGACGGTAAAGGTGAGCAGGCACTGCTTGCGGTCACCGGCATCGTCGTTGATGAAGCAGTTCGTCGGGTCGGCGCTACCCTGCGCCACGCCAGGCGTCGCTTCGGCCACATACGCGTCGGCCGACGCGGCAAAGGTCATGTCAGTCATGTCAGTCACATCCGCCGCGGCGGCCGCGTCAACAAACGACACCACGGCAAGGACGATCGCCGTCACACCGCCCACGGGCAGCGGCGACAACCAGACGCACGGTTCAGTACGAGGCAATGTGCAGCTCCTTTACGTTGGTCGCCGTGATGGCCGAACGTTAGCCAACGGCCTATTCGGGTACCAGGAAAACAACCGGCAAAATGAAAGTTGCCGGCACACTGCCGTACTAGTCTGATCACACATGGCAGCCGATTTCACCGCCGTGTTCGGGCAGCTTCGCCGCCGGGCCGGGCTGACCCAGGAACAGATCGCGCAGCGCTGCGGGTTCTCGGTCCGCACGCTACGAAACCTCGAAACCGGACGGCACCTGCCTCGACTCAGCACGATCGAGCTCATCGTCGAAGGACTCGACCTCGACGACAAGGATGCCGCTCGGCTGCGCGCCGCCGCGGCCGGACAGCGTCGCCGCTCGGTGGGGCGCAACGATGGCCTGTTGATTCCGCATCAGCTGCCCGCCGACTCGCGCCACTTCGCCGGCCGGCAAGCCGAACTTCGTTGGCTCGACGAGAACACCGTCGCCGCCCGGGCCGCCGCTCACACGCCGGCCCTTGTAGTGGTATGCGGCGCCGCCGGCGTCGGCAAGACCGCGCTGGCGGTGCGGTGGGCGCATAGCCACGCGAAGGCGTACCCCCACGGCGAACTCTTCGTGGATCTCCGCGGCTTCGGGGTCGGCCCCGCGGTCGAACCGGTGGAGTCGCTTGCCCGCCTGCTCGTCCAGATTGGAGTACAGCCGCGCGGCGCCACGGTGGACGACCTGATTGCCGCCTGGCGGTCCGCTCTTGACGGGCGGCGGGTTCTGCTCGTTCTGGACAACGCCGCGTCCGCTGAGCAGGTTCGCCCCCTGCTGCCGGCCAGCCCGAACTGCTGCGTCGTGGTGACCAGCCGCAACGCGCTGGCCGGTCTCGTCGCCCGAGACGGCGCCGCCCGGCTGCGGCTGGATGTGCTGCCGTCCGACGACTCCGTCCGCCTGCTGCTGAGCGTGATCGGGGCCCGGGCTCGCGATAATTTGTTCGGTGTACGGCGACTGGCCGACGCGTGCGCAAACCTGCCGTTGGCTTTACGCATTGCCGCGGAACTTGCCACGACACGTCCCGACGTCGGCCTCACCGAGCTTGCCGAACGGTTGGGACGCGACCCCTTGGGGGAACTGGACACGCCGGACGACCCGCACAACGCCCTTCGCGCGGTGCTCATGTCGTCCTACAAGGCGCTGCCCGACTCGGCCGCGCAGTCGCTGCGGCTTCTCGGCGTCCACCCGACCCCGGCGTTCGACCGGGTGACCGCCGCCCACCTTCTGGGCCTGTCGCCCGATTCCACCTCGACACAGCTCGATCTGCTTGTTCGCGCGCACATGATCCTGGCGCTCGGAGACGACGCTTTCGCCATGCACGATCTCTTGTACGCCTTCGCCCGGGAACTGTCCGAGGACGATCCGGCCGCCGGTGCCGCCGCGTTCTGCCGGCTGGTCGACCATCTGCTGTCCGCCGCGCGGACCGCGGTCGAAGTCCTCGACGGCCCAAGCCAACGGTGGCTGGCCGACAAGCGGGCGGTCCTCGTTGCCACGGCCGTGCAAGCCGGCCGCTCCGGTCGCTACGAAGCGGCCGTCGAATTCGCCGAGATACTCGGCGCCCACCTCGACGCCACGGCGGCGTACGCCGACGTCCTTCTGCTCCTGCAGGAGGCGACGCGGGCGGCGGAGCGATTGGACCGCAAGGATCAGGCAGCGGAGGCACAGCGGCTCATCGCCGTGGCCCACTACCGCCTCGGACAACCCGAATCCGCGATCGCCGTGGCTCACCGGGCACTGACGGCATTCCGTGCCCTGGGCGACCAGCGCGGCGAAGCGCGTTGCCTGATGAACATCGGCTCGATCCGGTGGCGCTTCGGCTTCGGCGATGATGCTCTGACTTGGTACCAGCAAGCGCTTCAGGTATACCGAGCCGGCGCAGACAAAGCCGGCACCGCACGCGCTCTGTGCAATACCGGAATCGTGCTCAACGACAAGGGCCACAACGATGCCGCCATCCGTTGCTACATCGAGGCACTCACCACCTTTCACCAACTTGGTGATCGCCAATCCCAGTCAATCGCGCTCACCAACCTGGGCGAGGTCTATCTCAAACTTGGGCAGCTGCAAAAAGCGTATGACAGCCAAGCCCAAGCAGCGGCCATCGCACATGAGACGCGCAACCGCCACAACGAGGGAATCGCGCTGGGCAACCTCGGCGAGATCAGTCTGCGCCGGGGATGTGTCCGCGAGGCGCGCCGGTACTTTGTGATGGCGCTGCGGGCAGCGCGCGACGTCGGTGACCGGATCGGCGAAGGAATGGCCTTGGACAACCTCGGTGTCGTCCATCGCCGCCGCGGCGACCTCCACCGAGCGGAACGCGCCTACCACCAAAGTCTGCGTCTGGCCAAGGAAACCAAGAACCTGGACGGCCAATGCGCGGTGACCGCTCACCTGGCCGAGGTGGCCCTCGATCACCATCAACTGGAAGCGGCCCGACAACTCGCGGCCGACGCCGTGCTGCTCGCGCTTGGTACACAGGCACCGGCCAGATTGGCGCAGACGCTCAACATCCTCGCCGCGATCCAGGAGCGCATCGGCGACAACGGCTCTGCCCTAGACAATCGCCGCCGCGCCCTCGTGTGTGCCCGGCGCGCGGGCGACATCGCAGAACTGGCAACGACTCTGAACGGACTCGCCTCCCACCATGAACACCACGGGCGCGAGCGACTCGCGCAAGCCCACCGCAGATACGCCGCTACTGTGCTCAGAGTCGACGAACCGCCCAACGACAGGTCGCAGTCGTTCGGCGCGAACCGCAGACGATGACGTGCTCAGTGCGCGGTTCCTGCCGCGGACCCCGCAGACCCGCAACAGCGGCACCGCGCGTGTCACAGACCTTGTCGACTCAACCGGTATCGGATTGTTGTGGTTGCAGGAGGGTCGCGGTCTGTCCGCCACCGAAGCGGGCGTGGTCCAGCTGCCGGTGTTCGGCGTGGCGCTGGTCGTCTCGTCGTTGACCGGCCGTAACCCGCGGATCCGGGGCAAGCTGCTGGTCGCCAGCGCCGGCCAACTGGCCGCGTGCGTCCTGCTGCTGCTGGCCAACCCGGCGACGCCGGTCACGGCGCTGCTGGGCGTGATGGCGGTCTTCGGCGTACCGCAGGGCCTCAACAGCCTGGCGCTGCAAACTGCGTCTACCACCAGGCCGACCCGGCCCGCATCGGCTCGTCCGCCGGCCTGCAGCGCACCTTCATGTACCTGGGGGCGATGACCGCGTCGGCGGCCATCGGTGCGTTCTTCCCGCACCAGGCCGACACGCCGGGACTGCGCCACCTGTCCTGGTTCCTGATCGCGATCGCCGCGGCATACCTCGTGATCACTCTGGCCGACCGCTCGCTGGCCACGGTCGGCCGGACACCGATGGGCCGCGCAGGTGCGGCGGTTGAAGATCGTAGTGGCACTCACAGCGGTCCGGGGCGGCTGCACCACTGTGAGCGCGACAACGATCGAGCGTTACCGCGGTCGTCCGGCGTGGGCAGCTTCGCCGACGACGTCGTCTGGGCCGACGAACTGCTTCAGGAACGCCTCGTCGTTGACATCGACCTGCATAACTCTTACCGTTCTTCCACGTTCCGAACGATGTTCGGTATCTCGAACACAGCGCCGATATGAAGGAAGGCGCGTTGGAGAGGGTGGACCACGATGCGAGTGGACCGATACCGCAAGTTGTTGGCGCTTAAAGTGAGCCTTGGGCTGGTCATGACCACCGTGACCCCGGCTCCGGCGCTTGCCGCCTACACCCCGGGGATACCAGCGGCGGTTGACCCGGGTACCCCGACCTTCGGCGGGGTGGCCAACCCGATACCAGCCGAGCCGGTGTCATTCGACCCGACCCGCAACATGCTCCAGGCCATCTTCGACGCGGACGTGGCCGCCGGGGGGACCTCGTACTGGATGGACCGGATCCTGGCCCGGCCGTTTTTGAGCGGCGACTCCACCTCGCTGTACACCCGCGGCCGCGCCCTGTACATGTACACCCACGCCCCCGGCACGCTTGGCTTTGCCGGCAGCGGCACCGGGCCTAACGGCGGGGGCGGCTACGCCTACCGCCAACCGCCCACCACCTCGGTGACCAACCTCTACACGCTGAGCATCTCCGGGGCCACGCTGGCCGAGACGACGTCGCAGCGGATGCAGTTCCCCAGCTACTACCAGTCGGTGTTCACCGCGACCGGACTGAGCATCCAGCAGCGCAAGTTCATCACCTTCAACAACGTGGCGGTCACCAACCTGACCATCACCAACACCAGCGGCGCGTCGACCACCCGGACGATCACCGCCAGCTCGCCGATCGCCACGACCGCGTCCGGCTCGGAGCTGACCGGAAACGTCACCATCCGGTACGGTCTCACCACGATCTCCCCCCGGTTCAGCGGGGACAGCTTCACGGTGAGCGGGACCAGCCTGACCCGGACCGTCACCATCGCCGCCGGCGCGTCGGTCACCCTCAAGGTGCAACTCGGCGCGCTCGCCAACGAGCTGCCCGAGTCTTCCACGGACTACCAACGGTTCCGGGCCATGAACCCCAACACCGCGTGGATGACCCAGATGCGCGAGTACAACCAGTTCTGGGCGACCAACGTTCCCTACATCGACATCCCGAACAAGAACGTCGAGAAGATCTCCTACTACCGTACCTGGGAGAACCGGTACAACTCGTTCGACGGCAACATTCCCGGCAACGACTACCAGTTCCCGGTCGACCTGGAGGGCGCGCTCGGCTACAACAACCAGATCTCGCTGACCGTGCCGATGCGCATGCAGGATCTCAAGTTCTGGCGGGATCCGCTGTACTCCTACGGCCAGTGGCTGTCTCAGGGGGAGGAGTCCGGATGCACAGGCTTCCGGGACAACCCCGGGAACACCGGAAACTGGAACAACGCGTTCGAGCAGTGGACCTCGCAGGAGATGTGGAAGAGCTATCTGGTACACGGCGGTCCACCGTCCATTGTGGCCAACATCGCCAAGTACGCCGAGTGCGACGTGAAGGGCACGCTGGCCCGGTTCGACACCAACCGCAACAACCTGATCGAGTACTCCGGCGGCACGCTGGTGGGCAACGACGCCGACGCGGTGGCGTTCGCCTTCTTCGGCGCCCGGCCGCAGGACCGCACCGAAACCTCGTTCTGGTACTCCGGCGCACTCGCGTCGGCGGCGGCCTACAGCGCACTGGGTAACACCGCCAAGGCCAACGAGATGACCACGATCGCCAACAACATCAGGAACGCGATCCTCAACACGCTGTGGGCCGATGTTCCGGTCGGCGGGGGTGGCGGCGGCGCCACCGGCCCGCGTGTCCCCGGACGCCTCGGCAACGCGGTAAGGCTAAGTGGCGCAAGCGAATACGTGAGCATGCCCACCGGGATCGTCAGCGGATTGACCAACTTCACGATCTCAGCGTGGGTCAATCCCGCGGCCAACACCACGTGGTCGCGAGTTTTTGACATCGGCACCGGTACCACAGCAAACATGTTCTTGACGGTGAGCGCGGGCACTGCCCCACGCTTCGCGATCACCACCAGCGGCGCCGGCGGCGAGCAGCGGCTCAACGCCACCTCGGCGTTGCCGCTCAACAGCTTCTCGCACCTGGCGGTGACGCTCAACGGCAACACCGGCACGCTGTATGTCAACGGCAACGCCGTCGCGACCAACACCGCGATGACCCTGCGCCCGTCCAACCTGGGTTCGACCACGCAGAACTGGATCGGCCGTTCGGAGTACTCGAATGACCCGTTCCTCAACGCCACCGTCGACGACTTCCAGATCTACAACCGGGCGCTGAGCACGGCCGAGGTGCAGGCGTTGGCCGGTGGCCAGCAGGGCGTCGGAAACGTTGTGTCATACCGGTTCGACGAGGCCAGCGGAGCGACCGCGGTCGACTCCTCCGGCAACGGCCGCACCGGCACCATCAACTCCTCCGGCGGCGGCGGCACCAACTCCTGCCCCGGAAAGGTGTTCCTGCAAAGGGATCTGAGCTCGGGCAGCATGATCTGCTGGAAGGACCAGCAGAATTTCGCCCCGTTCATCGACGGGATCGCACCCAACACCGCCAACTTCACCCAGGCGTTGCGGTATTACGCCGACCGGGCCCAGTTCCCGATCATGCCTAGCTTCACCGCCAACCAGGCGGACAAGGCGGCGGCGACAGCGTTCGGCGTGCCGGGCAGCAACAACTTCTCCAACATCAACGCCACCTTGCAGGCCCGGCTGTTCTCCAAGGCGCTACGCGACTATCCCACCCAGTTCATTACGCAGGACTCCTACCGCAAGCTCATCGAGTGGCTGTCGTGGAACGAATACATCAACGGCGACAACAGGTTCCCCGACAACAACGAGTTCTTCTTCAACTGGAACCCGACGAACCGCACGCTTGGCCGGTCCGGCATCCACCACGATGTCCTGGGCTCCTACAACTGGATGTTCTTCGAGGACGTCGCCGGGGTTCAGGCCCGCATCGACAACGTGCTCGAGCTCAACCCGATCGACATGGGCTTGGACCGCTTCGCGATGAATAATCTTCGGTACCACGGCAGCGATCTGACTGTGGTGTGGCAGCGGCCGGGCGGCACAGTCTTCTACCCGCTCGCTCCGGCCGGGTACACCGTCTACATTGGAGGCCAAAGGGCTTTCACCGTAAGCGATTTGGCCCACGTCAGCTGGAACTCGGCGACCGGCGCGGTCAGCGTGCTCGACGGCAGCGCCACCCAGGTTCTGTTCAGCGCGGCCGTGCCGATGAACACCGCCACCCAGGTCAGCCTGTCCGGCAACGCCCGGGTGGTGGACGCGTTCCAGCGGGCCGGGGTCAGCCTGACCAGCAGCGCCCCGAACCTGGCTCGCGGCAGGACGGCCACGGCCTCGTTCACCACCACCAGCCCGGCGTCGCAGGCGACCAGCCCGGCCAACGCGGTGGACGGCTTCACCATCAGCGGACTGCCGGTCACTCAGGGATCCTTCGTCGGCCCCAACCCGATCTGGGGTGACGCCGGCTCACCCAACGCCCAGGACTGGCTGCAGATCGACCTGGGAGCGCAGACCCAGTTCAACACCGTGAAGCTCTACTTCTACAGCAACAAGTCATTCGGAGTCGGCGGCGGCACCTACCGCCAGCCGACCTCGTACACGGTGCAAACCTTCAACGGATCCACCTGGGTGGACATCGCCGGGCAGGTACGCTCGCCGGCCACGCCGGCGCCCAACTACAACACGGTGACCTTCAGTCCCGTCACCGCCCAACTGGTCCGGGTCCTGATGACCCGCCCGAGCGGGCTCGGGGTCGGGCTCAAGGAGGTGCAGATCCAGCTCGCTTAACGCGTGGGTTTGGGACGTTCGCCATCGACCGTGGCGAACGTCCCACAGCGCGACTCGCCGTTGGCAACAAGATCCGGCTAGTCGGCTCAGGATTTGGGGATCCAGACGACCGCGTGCGGCTGGCCTGCAGGTGCGGAGCTGTAGCCGGTCACGCGGCCGGACGAGTCGATGCCCACGACGAACGTGTACTGACCGCCGAGGGTGTCCAGGTAGGTGGTTTGGCCGTGCTGCCACAGGAATGGACGCTGAGCGCTGGGATACCCGTCCTCAATCATCCCTATGATCTGACCTTGGTTGTTGATGGCACTGGCAGAGCCGGGGCCCGGGATGCCCAGGTCGATCGGCGCGCCGTCGCGCCACAGGCACGGGCGTCCGTCGAGCTCTCCCACCACCTCACCGGCGTCGCGCTCACGCCACCGAACGGTTCGTCACCACCTGGTTCCCGCTGACCCGCGCCGGCACGGTTCACCTGTGCGCCGAACCGGCCCGGCTGCCCGACTACCTGCGCGAGGTCCGGCCGCAGTTCTTCGGTGGCGTTTTGCAGGTGTGGGAAAAGCTGTACGCCGCGGCCACAACGTCGGGTTTGGACAGTGGCACGCTCGGGCTTGACGCGTGCGGGTTCGCCTTCAGCGGCGGCGGTGCGCTGGCGGTGTCGGTACAAGAGTTCTTCCACGGACTCGGCGTCCCGCTGACCGAGGGTTGGGGCCAAAGCGAGCTGGTATCCGCGGCGACGTGTGCCCCGCCCGACCGCATCCGCGCCGGCACCGCCGGCATCGCGCTGCCGGGCGTGGCCGTGCGGGTCGCCGCCGACGGCGAGTTGTTGGTGCGCTCCGGCAGCCGCATGGTCGGCTACATCGGTCACCACGAAGACATCGGGGACGGCTGGGTACACACCGGAGATCTAGGCGAGATCGATGAGGACGGGTACGTACGGATTCTCGGCCGGCGCGAGGAGGTCTTCCGGCTCTCCCACGGGTACCCGGTGCCGGTCACCCGCATCGAGAGCCAACTGCGGGCCAACCCGCTGGTCAACCAGGCCTGCGTGATCGGCCCGGGACGGGCGGACCTGAGCGCGCTACTGGTCGTCGGGGCGCCGCCGGACCGGTGGAGCCACGCGGACCTGGAACGCATCGTCGCGGAAAGCAACCGCCATCTGCCCGCCCGCGAACGGATCGCCCGCTTCGCCGTGCTCGCCGGGGTGTGGGAACCGGGCCGGGCCGAGGAGCTGACCCACACGGGCAAGCTGCGGCGCGGCGTCATCATGAGCAAGCACGCCGACCTGTTACAGGCGATGTCGTGATTGGACTGTCCATCAGGTGGCGGGCCCCGGCTGTAGACTTGGCATGGCACTGTCTACGGCGATCGTGACACTCGCCAAAATCGTCGTTGTCACGGCCCCGCAGGGTCCGGTCGCCGGTGGCAGCACGCGAAGGAAATTGAATATCTTGAATCATCCTGGGGTGTGCGGGTCTACCATGAAGGCGCCCTGACGCCTCGAGGTTGGCAACGGTTATGACTAGCAGGTCTGAGGCCGCACAAGATTTTGATCCTATGGTGGAGCCGTACCGGGAGAACCCGTTCGACTTCTTTTCCTGGGCTCGCAACCACGCCCCGGTCATTTACGTGCCGGCGCTGCGGGCATGGATGGTCAGCCGCTATGACGACGTCGTGCGGGTACTCGATGACACGGAGCTGTTCTCCTCACGCGACTCGTTGCCCATCATCGATCGCGACAACCCGCCCGAGGTATTGCGGATACTTTCCGGCGGGGTACCAGTCAAACTCACTGTCGTGCAACTGGATCCGCCGCAGCACGCCAGGCGGCGGGCGATCTGGCGCCGGATGCTACGCGGGACCCGGATCAGTGCCCTCAAACCCTATATGTACCAACTTGCCGAGCAACTCGTGGACACCTTCGCCCGCGACGGCAAGGCCGATCTGGTCGAGCAGTTCACTCAACCGTTCATTCTGCGATCGGTTTGCACACTGATCGGCATCCCCGAAGGCGACCACGAACGCGTCGCGGCCGCGGACAGGTTCTATCTGAACCTGATGACACCCAACCTCGATGCCGCGACCAAATGCCAAGCCGCCCAACAATATCTCGAGTTCGACCGCTACCTGCTCGATCTGGTGGCCCAGCGCCGCCGGCGGCCGGCCGATGACATGCTCACCGAGTTGACCCAACTGGTCGACGATCCGTACGAGCCGTTCGACGCGGCCGATGCGGCGATGCTCGTCCGCTCGATCGTCGCGGCGGGCACCCACACACCCGCCCATGCCATCAGCGCCGCACTGCTCAATACACTCAGCGACCGCAAACACTGGGAACGGATGCTGGCCGCCCCATCCACCATCGCCTCGATGATAGAAGAGGCGCTACGCCGCGACGCCCCGCACCGCGGACTGATGCGCACCACCACCCGCGACACCGAACTGCACGGCGTCCACCTGCCCGCCGGGTCGATCATCTTCCCCATGCTCGGCGCGGCCAACCGCGACGGCCAACAGTTTCCGGAGCCGGATTCGTTTGAGCCCACCCGCGAAGCGGTACGCGCCCATGTGGCCTTCGGTCACGGGCCGCACGACTGCGTCGGCGAACACCTGGCCCGCACCCAAGCCCGCGTCGCTCTCGACGTACTGACCAGACGCCTGCCAGACCTACACCTTCCCCCCAACTATGTCCCTGTCCACCAACCGGATTGGTTCGTCTGGGGCCTGGCCCGCCTGGACGTCACCTTCCCACTCTCACGTCCTTGATTGGCTATTGGGTCTCGTACTCCTCGCCGTCGCCGAATCCCGGCGCGGGGGCGGCCGAAGGGCTGCGGTTGGACGATCCCGGTGAAGGAGAGTCGCCGCGGTCGGGGCGCTCGGTTTCTCCGGCGTATCCCTCCAACATCTGGTCGTGAGAAGCGACGCTGGCCTTTTGCCAGTCGGCCATGATGCGGTCGAATGCCGCTTTCTTCTCGGCGTCGGTTTGGGCATATGCGGCTGCGGCGGCTACGACCTGGTCGCCGGCGGCCAAATAGCGGCCGCAGGTGGTCTTGAGGAACTCCTCCAACAGAATGCGAGTCTCCACCAGCGACCGGTCGGCCTGGTTGGGACGGCCGTCTCGGTCGGCCAGGTGACGGTCGGCTTCGAGCGTGCCCGCGACGACCGGCAGCAGCCCGGCGTAGAGGTCACCGGCCTCGTAACAGGCTTGACCGATCTTCAGGATGTCATCGATGTTGGCCGTGTACCCCTCCTTGGGGGCTTGGTCGTCGCCGTGCGGATCGGTTCGCGTCAGGTCGTAGAGCTCCAGGTTGTAGCTGTGGATTCCGTAGATCGTGTCTTCCAGTTCGCCGACCTTCATTCCGTACTCCGACTCGAGGAGACCAATCGTCGAGACAAGCTCGACAATCTTGTCGTTGAGCTGTTCGACAACCTCGATGAGGTCATATTTGTAGACCTCGGTGGTGATTTTGGAGATGAGGTTCTCCCCGATGAATCCCACCAGGGTCACGCTCGCGCCGATTGCTCCGGCGACCGGAATCCAGCCGCCGGGGATCGTGATGGCGGTGCCTATCCCTTGCACCGTCTTCCACCCGGCAACGAGGTTCGTGCTGATCGTTTGGGTTTCCTTGAGTGATTTGGTGGCCCACTGGATCCAGTACAGGGCGTCGTTGCGGCCTTTCTCGATGATGGCGGCACGCGCGGCGTACAGGTTGGCCAGCGAACCTATGATGCCCGACTGGTTGTTGAGCGATGGGATGACCGAGTCGAAGAACCCTGCCTTGGCCCGCGACGCGGCCAGCCCTGTCCAGCCCGCCCACCAGTCCTGGCCTCGGCCCCGTGCCCCCGAGAGGTCCTCGACCTTGCCGACGAGCTCGCGTTCATCCATGGGCATAAAGGACTTGCTCGTTTGCGTGGAACCAGCAGCGGCGTCCAAACCAAGCTGCCCGCCGACGTCGAGGAATGCGTTGTGGGCCTCTTCGAGCACGCTCAGATCGTGCATGTCGAACAGGGGAAGTTTGGCGTAGACGTCCTCACGTTCGGCCCAGGCCCAGTCCTCAACGGACTTGAGCACCTTGCCCATGCCGCAGTCGATGACCGCCCCACCGTCGGGACTTGCCCCGGACGCGGACGGAGGGAGCTTTCCCTGGCAGCTGACCGCGTTGAGGTCGTCCTGCTGGCCACCCTGCACCCAGTGCACGAAGGTGCAGTACCCGCGGACGTGCTGCAGTGCCGCTTCGGAGAGGTAGTCCCACGTCGGCTGCCGGTTGCGGGGAAAGCCATCCCGCCTGGCGTTTGTGATCATGTCGGTGATGGTTTCCTGCCACCGGTAGGTCAACGCCTCATGGAAATCGTTCATTGCCTTCGACAAATTCGCGGCGTGCCCGGTACCCCTGATAAATCCTTGGTCAGACAAAGACCTCGCCCCCCTTCCAGACTGTGACCATCCAAGCCGCCGCCGGTTTCATTTCTCATTCAAGTCTCGTTCAAGTCGAAACTCGCGGCCGTGATTTGGAGTGTTGAGACCGGATGGCCACCGGGGATGAGAGACCGTACCGTGTAGGGCTATGGACACCGACCAGGCGCGGGATTTCGTGCGCCGCCATCATCATGCGGTCTTGACCACCTACTTCCCCGACGGACGAGCTCAGCTCTCTCCGGTGACCGTTGGCCTCGACGATGCGGGCCGCGTCGTCATCAGTACCCGCGAGACCACCACGAAAGCCCACAATCTTGCCCGTGACCCGCGCGCCGTGCTGTGCGTGTTCACCGACGCATTCTTCGGCGAGTGGGTGCTCCTCGAGGGTGAGGCGCAGATTGTGCATCTGCCGGAGGCGATGCAGCCGCTGATCGACTACTACCGGGGCATCTCAGGGGAGCACCCGGACTGGGCCGACTACCGCGCCGCGATGGAACGCGACGGGCGGATCCTCTTGCGTATCACCATCACCCGGGCCGGGCCGGACCATCACGGTTGAGAAAGGGGTGGCGTTTCAATGACAGCGCCAGACCGTGGCCACGATCTCAGGCTCCTGATCCAGCTGAGCTGGATCGGGAATGGCCTGGTAGCCGCCGATTACCCGGCCGTCAAGGCAGATATGCCACCCGCGACAGGCGATTGAGCCGACCCCTGACGAACTCGCGGAAACTGTCCTCGTCATCCAAGGCTGCCTCCTTTCCACACCCCTATACGTGATCCGGGGCGGCTCGGGTTGGAACCCCGCGCCGGGAATATCATCGGGCGGCGCAGCGCGAGGAGCAGGCAGACGCATCTGCTGAGGACGCCGCGGTTCAGGCCAGTCCGGCAATAGAACAGTCCAGTTCGGCTGGCTATAATCAAACTCCGATTGACTCCTGTACCACTGCGGATTTGGAGTCCCTAGATGAGCGCAGCGTCGTTGACGGCTCGCTGGATTCTCCCGTGCGTGGCCGCTTGCCTGCTGGCCGGCTGTGCCGGTGGCGACTCCCGGCTCGAGCCCGAAGCGGTGCCGATCGTCGTGCCGCAGCCCCTCGGTGTCGAGGATCCGGCGGTCGTCCCGAGCGCGGCTCCGGCGCCGGCGCCAGACTGTGATCCGCGCGCCAGCCTTCGGCCTCGTGGCCAGTTGCCGGCGGTCGGGCAGATGCCGGCCGGCAGTCACATGGAGACAATCGCTCGTCGCGGTCGCCTGGTCGTCGGGGTCGACCAGAACACGTACTCGTTCAGCTATCCCGACCCGGCGAGCGGCCAGCTCATCGGTTTTGACATCGACATCGCGAAGGAGATAGCGCGGGCCATTTTCGGCAGCCCTGACGCCATTCAGTTTATCGCCATAGATCAAGAGGACCGGATCCCGGCGATCCTTGACGGGCGGGTCGATGTGGTGGTCGACACCATGACGATCACCTGCCGGCGGCTGCTGGATGTGTCGTTCTCCACCGAGTACTTGACGGCGGGTCAGCGGGTTCTGGTCAATCGCGGATCCTCGTTGCGCGGCCTTGAAGACTTGGGCGGCCGCAAGGTGTGCGCGGCGAAGGGCACGACGAGTCTGCAGGCGATCCAGCAGGCGCCGTCGCACCCGGTGGCGGTGGGCGCCGAGGTCACAGTCGACTGCATGGTGCTGCTGCAGCAGGGTCAGGTGGACGCGATCTCCACCGATGACACGGTGCTCGCCGGGTACGCCGCCCAAGACCAAAGCACGGAAGTCGTGGGGCCGCGATTCTCCGACGAACCGTATGGAGTGGCAGTATCAAAAAGCGCTCCGGAGTTTGTCCGGTTCATCAACGCGGTGCTTGAGCGGGTGCGCGCCGACGGCACCTGGACGATGCTCTACGAGCACTGGCTAAGCACGCTTGGGCCGGCCCCGGCCGCGCCCGCCCCGCGCTATATCGATTGACCCAGTCCGCTATTTATATTCGGCGATGCGTCGCTGGACACCCACGGCCACACCGATGACGATGATGAGCGTCAGCGTGGGCACGGCCAGCCCAAGGCCGGCCAGGTCGTGCTCGGCCGCCGTGATCTCCTGGTCGAACCGTGCGCTGCGTTCGGCGAAGCTATCGCTTAGGCCCACGTCAACGCCGCCGAACAGGGATGGGACGTCGTCGGGTTTCGATCCGGTCGCCAGCGCGATGGCCTCTTGGTGAAGTCCCTTGTCGTCGCTTTCGCGCAGCCGTGAATGAGTGTTCATCCATTTCACGACTTTGTCGCGGGTGGCGTCGAGTGCGGCCCGGCGGGCCGGGTCGGTGGTGCCGGCACTGGCCTGCGCCAGCAAGCCATCCGTGCCTTGGATTCGGAGCATCATGGCGGCAAAGTGGTCCTCGGACTCCTGCCCGCTCCCCCGAGCCAGCAGTGTCACCGCCTCGTCCGAGCGGGCCTGCGCGGCCGCGATCCGGGCTTCTGCCAGCAGGTGCATCTGGGTGGAGCCCTCCCGGCGCCCCGCCTCGACGTGGCGGGCGGCCGCGACCGAGGCTGAGGCGATCCACGACACGGCCGCCAGCGCCGCCACCGTGGCCAGCACCAAGCCGATGTTGAAAACCCGGTTGGTTCTTCGGGTGAGGTACACCTGAGCGGCGATCAACACTATGGCGGTGAGGACGCCGAGGCCGACGGCGACCGAAGGGAATGCGGCGGCCTTTGCCTGCGCCGAGGCCAGACGCGAGTTCTCCGTGCGGTACAACCTTTCCGCGGCCGGCAGCAGGGTGGTGCGCATCAGCCCGGATGCCTCCCGCAGGTAGGCCGCGCCCAACGGGAAGTGCTGCCGGTTGATGGCGCGCGCGGTCTCCACCAAGCCGGTGTACACAGGCAGATGCATGCTTAAAACCATCAGTTCCGTGGCGCCCGCACTGCCGCTTTCGGTATTGGTGGACGCGGCGGTCACCGCCGCCGCGGCGCGGGCGATGCTGTCCAGATATCGGGCGCGCAGCGTCGGCGGCTCGCTTCCACCGGTGAGGAAGGCGCTGGCCGCGGTGGCGTCGGCGTCCGACAAGGACCGGTAGATGTCCAATGCGGACGCTCCCAGCGGGCTGCTGTGTCGGGTCATGTCCTGCACGAGATCGAACTTCTGCTGGACGGCGAACCAGCCCACCAGACCCGAGGCGACACCCAGCAGGACCACGCTGAACAGGACCACCGACATGCGGGCCGGTGTCGTGCGGAATCGGCCGAGAACGACGCGCGGCCGCCTCCGTGGCGCGGGTGGGGCGGCGGTGACCGGGGGGACCTCAGTTGTCGTCATTGAGCATGAACTCCTTCACCGCCATTGTGCTCCAGCCCGACCTGAAAATCGATGATAGTTTACTTGGACGTCTTGCCCACAATCATCAGCAGCGAATCAAATTTCTAAGATCATGAATGCTTGCTCAACGCTTTGGCCGCAATGTACCCTTTGCATCAGGCCGACTGGCCTCAGAAACTGCGCTGAACGCGGCCAGAGAGCCTGCGTCAAGACCAGTTGCGTCCCTTACCCCCATGCGCTCGGATTGTGGTGATCAAGGCGATGTCGCGAGAATATCTCGTTGATCGGTTCTTCGGGTTCGTACCGGCCATCCAGTTCCTGCCCCGGCGCAACAGCTACTTCCGCAAGCTCGAAACCGCCACCGCCGCAGCCGAGCTCCAGCCGTATCTGCAGACTCTGAAACACGACGGGGTTCTCGTTGTACCAGACTTCCTGCCAGCCGACGTGGTCGAACAAATGCGGGCAGCGGTACCGGACATCACCGAATTCGAACAGTCACCGGAAGGCGATCGCGCATTCATGTACCGCGAGGCACAGCGCCTGCCCGCTATGGAGCCGTTCTTCGAAAGCCCTGTCATCTCCGGCCTCGCCCGCGGCTACATCTCCCGCGACGCGATCGCGTTACGGCGAACCATCGGGCTCAAAACTGTGCACGGACCCATCCCGACCTTCGAAATGAACTACCACATGGACACCTGGAAACACCGCATGAAGGCATTCCTGTATCTCGAAGACGTGGGGCCGGACAACGCGCCCATGGTCTATCTGAAGGGAAGCCATCGCGGCCGCTGGCGCTACCTCGCCGAAGCACGCCACTTCAAGCACTTCCGGACCGACGAGCGCGGCTACGCCGAAAATGAAGGCGTGTACTATCTGGGCTCGTTCTGGCCGCACGAGGTCGCTCAGCTCAAGCGCGACTACGGGTACGAGGATCTGGTCTGCACCGCGAAGGCGGGAAGCGTCGTAATGTTCGATGGTCGCGGCCTGCACCACGCCACCGCGCTGAATGCCGGTCGCCGCCTCATCCTGATCAGTTATTGGGTCCACCCCGGCGATCACACCTAGGTCGCGAGCCGATGATGCCAGAGTCAAATATGAGTGTCGGCAATCGCTCGGGTCGGTGGGTAGAACTTCCGAACGGGCGCCGGTTGGCTTGGCAGGGTGTACACAGTGGACCACTTGTGCTACGCGATGCCGAAATCACGCAACTGGCCGATCTGCTGCTGGGTCTGTCGCCAGCCGAGGTCGAGCAGGAGGCAAGCCGCCGGCTGCACTGCACGCCACCGGCCGGCAACGCGCCAGCCATCGTCCTGTACTCGGCGACGCCTCTGAAAATGGGCTACGAAGCCAGCATCCAAAGCATCGTCGACGGCCGGTCATTCGACGATCCGGCGAGCTATGTCGAGACCCGCTCGGTCTATCTGGCCGGCCCCGACGATCTGGTGGTCGGGCGGCTAAAGCCATGGCGGGACGCTGTTGAATTGGCCGGATTGCAGTCGGTCAATGTGGATTACCTTGACCACTATTACTTCTCCCACGCCTTGCTGCGCCTGGCCGCGGATCATCCGCGGGGCGGGATCGAGGCGACCGACAAGCTGGTGCACTGGTTGCGGAAACGTCCAACAGCGACAGTCAAAGTGTATGCGCTCGACCGGCCAATCCAGATCTTTCTGCTGTGGCTGGCCCGGTTGGCCGGCCTGAGCCGGCTTCACGTGCTGGCCAACGAACCGGGTATCTCCGATACGTGGGTGCGCAAGTCGACCCTGCACCCGAAGGTTACCGATGTCGTTGACATGCCCACAGCCTTGTTGTCGGGCGACCCTGACCGCCTCCTGAAGGCCGAGCACGAGTTCGCCGCGTTCCAGCAGGAGCTGGGTCTGGAACTGCCGAGCATACCGGGGTACACGATCGTGCCCGCCGACGAACACTACGATGTCATGGACCAGATCCTGCTGGCGGCGAAGTTCTTGCGCGAGCGTTACGGACTCAAGCTCGGCTGCTTCAAGTTCTCGCGGACCGGCACAGGCGAGGGTATCCGGACCGGTGTGGACCTCGCCGACCACTCCACGCTGCGCGCTGTTTCGCACGACATCCTGGCCAACCGGGAAGAGTCCGTGCTCGAAGCGCACCTGTTCTATTCGGTCCTTGACGTTTCCGGCTACCAGTTCAAGCTCGCGCCGTCGGCCCACATCGAGGCCGGCGCCGTGGCGCCCGGCATGACGCTGCAGTTCCTTCGGGACACGGCATGGGAGGGCAACGTCTACTTCGACGAGTCGTACCGCCTCGGCCTGACCGCGACCCAATATGCCACTATCCGTGACTCGATGGCACGCCTGGTTCGGGCCTTCGCCCAGGTGGCCGAGCAACCTGAACGCGGCGGGCTGACCAAAGGCGGCGTCGACTTCGGCATCGGCCGCCTCAACGGCAGATTCGGTGACCGCGTGGTGGTCGCCGCGCAGGATCTCAACCTGTTCTCCCACGGCGCCGAGTACCTCAGGGCGTTCCTGGCCAAGACCACAGCCGCCCGCGCGAACCACAGTCCTCAGGTCTACGGCGCCACCAAAGTTGTCCGCCCCGGCGCGGCGGCCACGCTGGCCACGCTGGTGCAAGCCACCGGCGGCTTCGAGCACGACCGGCACTGCGAGCCGATCGCGTCCGTACCGGGTCAGTGGGCGATGATCGCGGCCGCGGCACCCGATCCGGGTCGAGCGGTCGAACAGATCCTCCGGTACGAGCAGCACTTGTTGGCCCACAAGCTGATCACCGGTTGAGGTGCCGCCAGATCTCGTCGGCGTAGCGGCTGACCCGCTCGGCCAGACGCAGATGTTCATCGGCCAGGTCGAGCCGGCGAAGGTGCGCCCTGGCGTCACGGCCCAGGCGTTGCCTGTCCAACTCGCCGGCCTCCTGCCGCAGCTCGTCCATCCAGTACAGGTCGGCGCCGGCCGACCGCGTGGCAGCCAGGGCCTCGTCCAGCAGCTCCTCCAGTTCCCGATCGATCCACGGCACGCCAATGCGCAGCAGCCGGGGCCTGGTGTCCTCCTTCAGCGACCGCCAGTTCGTCCAGATACGGTCGAGCAGCAGTTCCGTCGTGGTTCTGGTGTTGACCATCTCATGCCAGAGCACATACGCCTGGTTCACCGCATCGGGGTCGGTGTCCTGGCCGGACGCGAGTTGCTCCAACGCGCCAACCGCCCGCCGCAGGGCCATCCGCAGGTTGGCGATCGCCTGCGGGTAGGCCTCCACGCGCACCAACTCTCTGGCATCGGCGGCCAGCTCCCGGGCGAGCTGGGCCGCCTTGTGGGTCACGTCGCGCCGCTCGCGTTCGTCGGCTTGGCGGGCAGTGATGTGCTGGATGACCACAAGCGCGAACGGTACCCCGAAAAGAGCCCCGGCCAAGGAGGACGCGAGGTTGGCCAGAAAGCCCTTGTCGTCCCACCAGCCCGTCGCGTCCCCCCAAACGCCCAACGCCACAGCGAGGACACCTGTAGTCCACAGCGCCAGACACAACGCCCGCACACCCGGCGTGGTCTCCCGCCACGCCGCAATCAGAACCCGCATCCCTAGCCGCCACCGATCGCGGCGCCGCCGAGGAAGTCATGACCATCCTGCTCGCAGTAGCGGTCGATGCGAGGGGTGTGGCAGATCGGACACACTTCGCCGGACCCGGGCCGCGGCACAACCTCCGGCTCCAGCCCGCGATCACCGCGAAAGACGTTGGTACGCACCGAATCCACTACAGCCGACTCCATGCCGTTGGCATCCACGTCGGGACGCAGCCGCACCAGCCCCCGCGCCGGGTCGTCGATTTCCACCAGCCGGGCCAGCTGGCTCAGCTGATCGGTGTGCCGGGATTGATACGCCAACGCCACCGCCCGGCCCAGTGTTTCCCGGGCCGCGTCCATCCGGTTGTCCTTGTAAGCCTGCACTCCTACTTGGATGGTGTCGGCGAGCTCGGTCTGCATGGTGTAGTGCGCCACCTGCGGGTTGATGCGGGTCGATTCCCTGGCGTCGTGGGTCCACCTCGCCCAGATCGGCACCTCCATCACGTCATCGACCGGGTCGGGACCCACGACCGGTACCAGGCTGATCCAGGCCACCCGCAGCTCGGCGCCGGCCGACCGGGGTGTCACCGACAAAGCGAGCTGGTAGTCGCGGCGCTCGGCGCCCCAGGCTCCGGTCGAGAACTCCAAGACCCGATGGTCGACCTTGACCGCGTGCGCCGTCAGTTCGTTGACCGTGGGATGGACCTGCTTGAGGAAAAGAACGGTGGAGCCCTCGGCCAGCTGGAGCCGGAGCCTGAGATCGGCCACGGCATGCTGCATCGCGACCGCCGTCGCCTGGGTCAGGTTGGTCAGCAGGTCGGCCGGATCCTCGATGCTTTGGATGGTGCCCGACAGGGCCTGCGCGATACTAAGCAACTCGGCGCCGCTCCAGCCCTGCGCGCCGCCTCCCTCGCCGGTCGCCCGGCAGTCGCAACGGAATCTGTTGCGGCAGCGGGCAAGTACAACCTCGAGTTCCTCCGGTGTCTCGTGCTGGTTCTTGCCGTCGGTGAGCAGGATCGCGTGCCGAACCACGCCGTCGTCGGTGGAAAACAGCTCGTCGGCCAGTGTCAGCCAGCGACCGATCGCGGTGCCGCCACTGGCGCGCAGCCGCACGATGGCCGCGGCGGCCGCCGCCCGGGTCTCGTCGGTGGCGGCGACCAGCGCCGGCTCCTCGGGGTACACCAGGCGCGCTTGCTCGGTTCCGGCGACCACCGCGAAGCTAACGCCGTCACGCAAAGCCATCACAGCGGCCGTGGCCGCCCGGCGTGCCTCGTACAACTTCGTCTGCGGATCGCTCATCGAGCCGGAACAGTCCAGAAGGATGACGAATTCGGCCCGGGTGCTCGACAGGCGCGGCTGCCAGGCCTCGGCTTCACTGGTGGCGGCGACGATCTGCACGACCACATCCACCCGGTGGCCGCCGTCGGGAAGATATTCATTCTGGTACGCAGCCGCGCTGAACCGCAGTGGCGCGCTCACCTGGTTCCTCCAGTCATATAAGCGTCCGGGGCCGCAGTCCGTTCGCCCGGTCGATGAGGCGCACCCTCTCATCGCTTCTGGGCGGTGCCAGTCGCGCCAGCGCACGGTACTCGCGCTCCAGCCCGAAGCGCAGCTCGCGCTCCGAAAGCTTGCAGCCAAGGACCTGGGCCGCCGAGGAGCCGGTCCTGACCGCGACCCAGCGAAGCGCCGCTTCCAGCACCTCGATCCGGGCCCGGGTACGCCGTTCGACATCAAGACCGAGCCGCGCCACCCGCATGCCCGCGTCAATGATTTCCGACTCGAAGGTGTCCGCCGCTTGGCGACCGCGCAACTGCGCGCGCAGCGATGCCACCTGTGCCGACAGATACTGGCTCGACGTCGGGGGCACCGAGTCGAGCACCTCGGCCGCCCCGATCCAGTCGCCGTGCCCGAGCCGGATCCTGGCCAGGCCGAAGGCGGCGCTGACGAAGTCGCGGTTGGTCAGCCATACCCGCTCGTACACGATCGCGGCGGTCATCACGTCCCCGGAAAGCTCGGCGCTGACCGCGAAGGCGAGCTGGACGTCCAGATCACCGGGCAGCATCGCGTACACCGCGTCGAACGCGCGGTGCGCCGCCTCCGGCCGCCCACCGGCCAGGTGCGCCACCCCTTGGTACCACACCACCCGCCAGTCGTCGGAGTGAACCGGAACCAGCGTCTCCAGCACCGCACCGGCCGCCGCCACATCACGGTTGTCGATATGTGCCCGTACCAGTCGAAGCTTCACCTCCACAGTGGACTTTCCGCTGACCGTCAACGCCTCGATGACCTCGTCGGGATCCGGGTACCCAAGCGTGGCCAGAAATGAGGCCGCCGGATCGGAAACGTCCACCAGCGGCACCGACAGCGCCGAAGCCACCAGTGCCGGCTCGAGGCGGTTCGGTGAGTCGCCGGCGTCGTCGGTGCCAAACGATCGCGGCTGGGTGCCGAACAACGTCGGCGGGGAGTTGCGTGGCCGGCCGTCGGTCGCCGACAGCACCTCACGCAACACGCCGATGAGCTGCTCGCGCATCTCCATCGCCGAGGCGAAACGGCGGTTGGGGTCCGGGTGGGTGGCCCGACGCAGCAGCCGGTGGTACGACTGCTCCTGGGCCAGCAGCGGTGCCGTGTCCAGGTCGGGCAGCCGGTTCTCGTACCGGGTGAACATTCCATGCACGCCCAGGCTGAGCACCGCCAGCGTGCGGCCCACCGAGTACAGGTCCGAGCGCACCGACGGCCCACTGGCGATCACTTCCCGAGCCTGGTACCCGCTTGCGCCCCACACCAGACCGGACCGGTCGTCCTGATGGCGCACGGCCCCGAGGTCGATGAGCTTGAGCCTTTCCTGGCCGTGGATGACGTTGTCGGGCTTCAGGTCGCAGTAGAGCAGCCCACGCCCGTGCAGGTAGTCCAGTGCCGTCAGGATCTCCGCGCCGTACGCGAGGACCTGCGGCAACGGCAGCGGGTCGACCGTGCCGTCGGGCTGGCGCCGGTTCATCAGGATGTCGTGCAGGGAGCTGCCGCCGACGTACTCCATGACCAGGTAGCCCGCGACAGCGCCGGTCACCGGGTCAGGATGCTGCACGAAGTCGTAAATCTTGACAATGTTCGGATGATCGACTTGCGCGAGGAACCGGCGTTCGGCGACCACAGCCTCCCACGCCTCGACATCGCCGGTGTCTCGCAGTCCTTTTAGGACACGCCAGCTTCCGTCCAGATTGAGGTCTCGAGCCAGGTAGATCCAGCCGACGCCGCCGTGGGCCAGACAGCCGAGCACCTCGAACTGGTTGACCCGGTCGCCGGCCAACAGCTTGGGCGTGAACGAGAACGGTGTGCGGTCCCGCGGGCAGAAACCCTCGGTGCGCCCAGGCTGCCCGTCGCGGCCGCGCCCGACCGGAAGCCGGCAGCGGCTGCAGAACCGTTTGGCCTCAGGCACCGAGGGGTTGGCGAGCACGGCGGTTGACGGGTCGCGCACGGCGACCGCGGGCATGTCCACCAGATCCGCCCAGCGTGGTCGCGATCGTTCACTTGAACCCAGCGGCGGCAGCGGCGTCGGTGTGCTCGACGACTGCATGGCTTGCCGGGCACCGGAAGACGGGACCGACGACGGCGTGCTAGCGGCGGCCGCCGCGGCGCCGTCGGCCGGCACCAGGTCGGCACCGAGCCCAACACCGAGCCCAACACCGACCGGCGCCAACCCGGCGCTGGCGCACAGGTGACCGTACAACCGGCAATAGCCGTCGCGGTCGACGTCTCTGGGGCAACCGCGTTCCTGGCATTCATTCATTCGGTCGCCTCTATATCTTGGGCTCCTGACCGGACCTGTTCGGTCCGCGCGATCACCGCGGCCTGGTAACGCGCCACACCCGCGTCGGCCTGTCGAAGGTCACATGGAGCGGTCCACAGGATCCGGTACGTCCGCTCATACTCGTCGGTGAGGTCGAGATCCTCCGCATGGCCGTAGGCGACGGCCATCGCCCGGTAGGACGCCAGCCGGCCACGCAGCTCGTCACGCTGGTCGAGCAAGGCCCGCGCGGCGGCGCGGCGCACCCGGGCCGCCTCCTGCGCCGCGGCGCAACCCTGCTCAATCTCCTTGATCAGCCCGGCCAGCCGTGGCCAGTCACCCTCGGCCCGCCGCCGATCCACCAGATTCAACCGCTGACGCATCGCCGGACCGATGCTGTCGAGGGTTTCGAGGTCCGGCTCGGCGATCCGCGATCGCACCTCCGTATCGGTACGCAGGCAGTCCTGCTCGGCCAGTTCCACCTCGGTCACCAGGCGGTGCAACCCAACGATCGACCGGCTCATCTCGGACTGCTGGGCCTGCACCGCCGACAGATGGGTAGATGCGTCACTGACCGCCGCGCTGAGGCGGCTCAACCGGGCCCGCGCGATCCCGCCCTGCGTTTCGATCACCGGATCGTCCGTGCGATCGCCGGCGCCGCCGACACAACCCAGCGGATCGGCCAGCGCGATCTGGCTGACTTCGGCCAGTTCACGGGCCAAGCCATCGACCAGGCTGGCGGCGCCGTCATCTCGAAAGGTCAGCGACACGACCCGGTTGTGCAGCGACCGCAGCGAATCGGCGAGCTGATTGAGCCGTTTCTGCAGCGCCGTGAAGTACTCCTCGACGTCGGTGACCGTCTGCAGCACCTCGGCGTGCGCCGATGTCATGTCGACCAGCAACGCGGCCAGGTCGCGCTGCTCGGCGGGGCCGCTCGGCGGCATGGGAAGATCGACCGGGCCGCACAGGATCTTGCTCAGCTGCGCCAGATCCTCCCGGCTGAGCCGGGTCCTTGACGACAGCAGAGTCTCAGCGCGATCCAACGTCGACCGGTACGTGCGCAGCTGCGCCGAGAGCTCGTCGGTGATCGCGCGGGTCTGCTCCCAGGCCCGCAGCGTCGTCCCACCGCTGGTCATTGCCCGTAGCCGCCGGAAGCCGGGATGCGCCTCCAGCGCGCGCAGCCGACCGGCGAAGCGGTCGCCCTCGGCGCGCAGCCGTGTCAGCACCGACCTGGCTTCCTTCCCCGTGCGCAGTTGCGCCAGCTCCATCAATCGTCCTTGACCGGGGTTCAATATCGGTTACGTAAAGGTAGTGCGTTACATCGTCCTCCATCACCGTCCGCGCGATCGACTGCACGTTCGGATACATTTCCTGCTGCGGCCTAGATCATCTACAACGTGAACACTCGAATCAGTGAACATGCTAAAAGGCGACAGCAAGTCACCCATCAAAATGCACCGCAACCGATCTCGTCAGTCGAGCACCGGTGGGGCAGCGCGACACACGTCATGCCGCGGCCAGAACCTCCGTGGGTGACAGGCGCGAGGCGCGGATGGCCGGGTAGAGCCCGGCGATCCCTCCAATCACGACGGTGGCGGCGGTGCCGCCGGCCAAGGCCCACATCGGTACCACAGTTGGCCACATCTGGTAGACCGCGTACCCGGACGTCACCGTGGCGCCCAGCAGCATGCCACCCACTCCGCCCAGCAGCGACAGCAGCAGCGACTCGGCGAGAAACTGCGTGCGCACCTGGCCGCGGGTGGCCCCCAGCGAGCGGCGCAGCCCGATCTCGGCCCGGCGTTCCAGCACGGAGATCACCATCGTGTTGGCCACGCCGACCCCGCCGACGAGCAGCGCCACCGCGCCCAACCCCAGCAGCAGACCGGTGAAGGTCTTGCTGGTGGCCTGTTTTGCCGCCAGGGCGTCCGACGGGCGCGACACGTCCACCTCGTTGGCCGCACCCGGGTTGGCCGTCGCCGCGAGCACGTCGCGCACGTTGGTGACCTGGTCCTCGTCGGTGCGGGTGTAGACGGTGGTGGCATGGCCGTCAAAGCCGAGGTGTTCCTGGGCGGCGGGCCAGCCGATGAGCGCCGCGGTGTCCAGTTCGGGGGCCAGGGGTACCGGGTCGAGGATGCCCACGACCACAAACCAGGTGCGGTCGATGAGAATCTGCGCCTCGGGGGAAGCCCGGCCGATGCCGAGCCGTTGCGCCGCCGTGGATCCGAGCACCACGGCCGGATACCGATCGATGGCCGGGTTGAGCCACGTTCCACTGTGGACAGTCGCGCCGACGGTGGCCGGCAGGGTGGTTCGCGCGGCCAGTGTGGTCAGTCCGTTGGTTTGCGGCTTGGGTATCCGGTCGGAGCGGTACACGGGGGCATCACCGACCTTGCCGGTGGCCGACACCGCCGTCACCGGGCCGATACGGTCGATCATCGCTTCGGCCTCCAGCGGCAGCTTGGCGTTCTGGCCGAAGAACGTGCGCCCGGGTGAGACGGTCAGCAGGTTGGTCCCCAGCGCGGCCAGCTGCCGGTCGAGCTCGGCCCGCGACGAGGAGGAGATGCCGACCACCGCGACCATGGCGGCGATCCCGATGGCGATCCCCAGGGCGGACAGGAAGGCCCGCAAAGGCCTGGTGCGCAACCCGATCGCGCCCACGCGGATGATGTCGGCCACGGGCAAACGCGCCGGGACAAGCACGACATTCACGGTGGTCACTGCACCACCAGCCCGTCACGCATGCGTACCCGGCGGGGCAGGCTCGCGGCGATCTGCTGGTCGTGGGTGATGACCACGACGGTGGTTCCGGCGTCGTTGAGCTCGCGCAGCACCGCGATGACGCCCTCGCCCGAGGCGGAGTCGAGGTTTCCGGTCGGCTCGTCGGCCAGCAGCAGCGGCGGCGAGCCGATCACCGCGCGGGCGATCGCGACCCGCTGCCGCTCGCCGCCGGACAGTTCGTGCGGCCGGTGGTCGCGGCGATGGCTCAGGCCAACGCGCTCAAGGGCTTGCGTGGCCTGCTCGCGCCGCTCGCCCCGCCCGACCCCGGCGTAGAGCAGGCCGTCGGCGACGTTGTCCACCACGGGCACCCGCGGCGCGAGGTGAAACTGCTGGAACACGAAGCCGATGCGGGCCGCGCGTAGCGCCGAGAGCTGCCGGTCGGACAGGCGCGACAAGTCATGCCCGTCGATGAGCACCTGACCGCTGGAGGGCCGGTCGAGCGCGCCGAAGATATGCAGCAACGTCGACTTGCCGGAGCCGGACGGTCCCACGATCGCCACCATCTCCCCGGCGCCGATCTTCAAATCCACTCCCCCAAGCGCGGTCACCCCACCCGGGTACACCTTGGTAAGTTTGGAAACCTCGATCATTTCGGCATACCCACAGTCTGGCCCTCGGCGATCTCCGCTCCGCTGACCTCGACCTGGCCGCCGGCGAACAGACCCGTCTCCACCCGCAGATAGCGGGTTGCCGTGCCGTCCACCAGCTCCACGCCGTACCCACCCTCGGCCAGCGCCACCAGCGCCGCGACCGGCACGGCCAGCACCTGCTTGCGCTCGGCGACGGTGAAGACGATGTCCACCGTGGCGGCGTCGAAGCCCTCCGCCGCCTTCGGGTCGGCCAGCGAGATGATCGCCTCCAGGCGAGTCTTGGGCTGCTGACCCTGACCCGAAGGTGCCTCAATCACGCTGTAGACCTTGTCGACGGTTCCGGAAACTGTTGTGCCGCTTGGCATTTCTATTTTCACCGGGGTACCGGGTACAGCCATCTTCTGGTCGGAAACCTCCAACCGCGCGGTGACCAGCCGGGTGGTACCGGTGTGCGACAGCACCGGCGACCCAGGCTGGGCCGGCTGGCCCAGTTCCACGCGTAACGTCTCCACCCGCAACGCCCCGGCCGCGAACACCACCCGGCCCAACTCGACCCGGCCGCTTTCGGGCAGACGCAGATCCTCCTGCCACTGCCGCACCGCGCCGGCGGTATCGGAGGTGTACTTCTCATCGACGGTGAACCCGGTGTACCCCAACGCCCGCAACGCGGTCTCCAACTGCTTGACATCGACGCCCTCATCACCCGGCCCGAGCGGGCGGTAGGCCGGTTGCGCGCCATAGAGCAGCACCGCCGGGCGGCCGTCCACCCCGTAGAGCACCTGACCCTGCTTGATCACCGACCCGGCGATGGGCAGGCTGGTGACCGTGCCCGGAAGCCGGTTGATCAGTGAGTTGGCCGGGCCGTAACCCAGATCGCCGGTGACCTCTTCGGTCGCCCGCAGATCCTGCCGGGTGATCTTCGCGGTGGCGGGTGGCAGCTGCGGACCCGACGCGGCGCCGGCGCTGTCACGGCGGGCCAGCGCGACGGCGGCAGCGGCCGCGCCGGCGGCGACGACCGCTACAACCACCACCGCCAACCCGCCCTTTGCCTTGCGGGAAACCGGCTTCCCCGTCGTTGGAAACGTCACCGGGGACTCCCGGTGCCCACCTGCAGCAGCGGCCGGCACTTCTCCTGCGCCGCCGGGAAGTCCGGATCCTGGCCGGTTGACTCATCAATCCTGATCATGCCGCCCGGTTGCGGGTCGGGGAAGCTGGGTACGCCGTTGTCGCGCATGCACTGGGCGAACTTGCGTTGCCTCTCCATCACCTGCGGGTTGCCGGCCTGGCCGCCCTCCCCGAACGGCTGGTACTCCCGGCACGCCTGCATCGCCGCCTGGACCTTGGTCTGATCGGTGCCGGGACCGAAACCCAGCTGAAAATTGCCGGTGCCCGGCTCCGGATCGGGGACGTCGATACCTTGCTCGCGCATGCACTGGGCCCACTTGAGCGCCTTGTCCGCCTGGCTGAGCCCGGCGGCGTTTCCCGCTGAAGGGCGGGCCGAGGGGGTACCCCCGGCTGAAGCAACACCATTGTCGGATCGCTCACCGCCGCACCCGGCCAGGGCCGACAGCAGCACAAGCGCTATGACCGTTCGTTTCATGCCTGGCAGTCTTGGTGGGTACCGGTTTCGGCGCCGTTACCGCGCACGTTAACGGCGAAGAAACAAGCCCAGGTAGGAAGGTGTATCCATGCGGGTTCTGGTGGTTGAGGACGAGCGCCTGCTCGCCGAGGCGATCGCGGAGTGGCTGCGCGAGGACGCCCACGCGGTCGACGTCGCCCTCGACGGTGACGCCGCGCTGCAACGCCTGGGCGTCAACGACTACGACGTGGTCATCCTCGATCGCGACCTGCCCCGCGTGCACGGCGATGACGTGTGCCGGTCGCTGGTCGAGGCGCAGTCGCCGGCACGGGTGCTCATGCTCACCGCCGCCGCGGAGATCGGTGACCGGGTGGCCGGGCTGCATCTGGGCGCCGACGACTACATGCCCAAACCGTTCGCCTTCCCGGAGCTGGCCGCCCGGGTGCTCGCGCTGGGCCGTCGCAGCCGCCCGGCCGCACCGCCCGTGCTGGGCCGCGCGGGCATCGTGTTGGACCCGGGCCGTCGCCAGGTGACCCGGGACGGGCGGTTCCTCCCGCTGTCCAAAAAGGAATTCGGTGTGCTGGCCGAGCTGTTGCGCGCCGACGGTGCGGTGGTCTCGGCCGAACAGCTGCTGGAGAAGGTGTGGGATGAGCACGCCGATCCGTTCACCGCCGTGGTGCGTATTACAATGCTCAAGCTACGCCGCAAACTCGGCGACCCCACGGTCATCGAGACGGTCGCCGGAGTGGGGTACAGAATCAGATGAAACGCTGGCCTTTTCGCCTTCGTCCCACGCTGCGGTTGCGCCTGACCCTGGTCTACGGTGGGCTGTTCTTCGCGGCCTGGATCGTCCTACTAGGAGTCACCTACCTGCTGGTCGACCAGCAGCTGCCGCACGGCGTCAAATTCTTCACCGTCAGCCTCGACCCGTCCCGGCCGGTGCTTCAGACCGCCGACGGCACACCGCTCAGCGCCACCGAGGCCGTACGCTACTTCAGCGACCAGCAGGCCAGCCTGCGCAAGGAGTCGCTGACCCTGCTGCTGACCCAGGGCGGCATCGCCATGCTGGTGGTCGGCGGCGTGGCCATCGCGTTCGGCTGGCTGATCGCCGGTCGTGTCCTGGCCCGGCTGCACCGGGTCACCGAAACCGCCCGCCGCATCGCCGGCGCGCAGACCGCCGACCGCAGCCTGCATGAGCGCATCGCCCTCGACGGCCCGCACGACGAGGTCAAGGAGCTCGCCGACGCGTTCGACAGCATGGTGCAACGGCTGGACCAGTCTTTCGACAGCCAGCGCCGGTTCGTCGCCAACGCCTCCCACGAGCTGCGTACCCCGCTCACCCTCAACCGGGCCCTGGTCGAGCTGGCCATGCACCGCAAGACCGCCACACCCGACGTCAAACAGCTGGGCGAATCACTGCTGGAAATCAACCACCGGCACGAACGGCTCATCAACGGCCTGCTCCTGCTGGCACGCACCGACAACGAGAACATCGAACGGGTACCGGTGGATCTGGCCGACATCGTCAAACATGTTGTGGCACAAGCAGACCACACGGACGTCACGATCCGGGAAGCGCTCGCCGCGGCACCGACGGCCGGAGATCCGGTGCTGCTGGAACGGCTGGTGCAAAATCTCATCGACAACGCCATCCGCCACAACGTTTCCTCCGGTGGCCACGTTCAGGTGACGACCCGCACGCGTGACGGCCAGGCGATGCTGGAGGTGCGCAACAGCGGGCCGGTCATCGCCGGCTACGACGTCCCGACGCTGTTCGAACCGTTCCGCCGCCTCAACGCCGACCGCCTGTTCACTACCGGCGGCGCGGGCCTGGGCCTGTCCATCGTGCGCTCGGTGGCCCGCGCCCACGGCGGCGGCGTCACCGCCACCCCACGCGAGGCCGGCGGCCTCGTCGTCACAGTCACTTTGCCCACAGCACCGTAAACGAGCTGATGCGGAACCTGGACGCATCGTTGCGGCGGCTGGCTAAAGGGTCTTCGTCATGAAGACGCTGTGCGGGTCTTCGGTGTACGAGCCGAACGGAAAGCAGACAACGAAGCCTGCCTTGGCATACAACGCTCTGGCCGGGGCGAAGAACGCCATGCTACCGGTCTCCAAGGAAATCCGGCGGATACGGCGTCCGCGGGCATCCCGCAGCAGATGCTCGAGGATCCGGGTAGCGATCCCCTGACCCCGGCGCGCCGGATCCGTGCGCATGCTCTTGAGCTCCTCATGCCCCGGCCCCAGCGCCGCCAGAGCGCCTGTCGCCACAATCTGTTCGCCGAGGGAGGCGACCCACAGACGGACATCGGGCCTTTGCAGTCCACGCAGATCCAGCGCATGCCGGCTTTCGGCCGGGGCGGTGGGCTCCAGGTCATCAAGATGCGCCTGAAGGAACGCGCTCAGGTTGGGGTCGGCAAAGTCGGCGCGCTCGATCGTCAGGTGCATGAGGGCATGCTGCCGCGACCTTGTTTCCACCACGTTTCACACTGTCCGGCTTCGGACGTATCCAGCGCGCCCCCGGTGATTCTCATTCAAGTAACCGTTCACCCTCAAGCGCAAAGGAGCGCACACATGCCCAAGCTCAGCGAGACGACCCTCGTGGCCGCATACGGCAACCCGAAGGTCACGTGGGGCCAAAACACCGGACTGCAGAAGCACAAGCCACTGCTGGTGTTCATCAAGGTTGCCCCGGGAATGCATCTGACGATCATCCCCGACGACGCCTGGTGCTTCCGCCAGATGCTGCATGAGGCCAGCGACGCCTACGACAAGGACGACAACAAGCTGCACACCACATACGACGATCTGACCTTCGACGAGTTCCACGTCACCGACGAGGGGATGGGGTCGGCCTACTTCACCACCGACGGCAAGTTGACCTTGAACGACTCCAACGACGCCGTGGCCGTCGGCAGGTTGATCGGCCGGACCCACCTGGGTTGGGTCTAGAAAGTAAACGAAGCGATCGGCTGGGCGGCTTGCCACCTCCGCCCGGTCTGGTCAGCTTGCGCGCCGCGTCGGGTAGTGTCGCTGCCCATGAGCGAGGATGCGAGGCGGCATCTGGAACGTCTTGTCCGGCAGACGCAGGCGCACGCGCGGGTACCCGGTCTGCAGGTGGCGGTGCACCGGGCCGACCGCGAACCGTGGACGTTCCACATCGGACAGTCAGGGACCGATCGACCGCTCGATGGGCGGACGGCGTTTCGGATCGGCTCGGTCACCAAGACGTTCGTGGCGGTGCTTGTCATGCAATGCCGCGATGACGGGCTGCTCGCCCTCGACGACCCGCTGGGCGCGCACCTGGACGTGCCGGCGCTGGGCGATGTGACGATACGCCGGCTCCTGTCCCACAGCTCCGGGATCCAGCGGGAGCCGCACGGGGATGTCTGGGCGCCAGACGGCTCCGGGCCTGACGCACAAAAGTTGATCGCGGATCTGCCCATGGCGGAGCAGGTGTTGCCCGGCGGTCAGCGCTACCACTACTCCAACCTCGGCTTCTCGTTGCTGGGCCGGCTGGTTTGCCGGCTGCGCGGCGGATCGTTCCTCGAGATCCTGACCGATCGTGTGCTCAAGCCTTTGACTCTGGAATCGGTCACCGACCATCCGGGACCGGTGGCGGCGGTCGGGTACATGGTCGATGCCTATTCCGATCACGCCGAGCCCGAGGCTGAAAGGGATTTGGGCGCAACGACTTCCGGGAATCTTTGGGGTACCGCGTCGGACATGGCGAAGTGGGCGGCGTACCTTGCCGATCCACACACCGTGGATCCGGCGGGCGCGGTGCTCGCACCGTCCACAGTGGACGAGATGCGGCTTGCGCGGGCGGTCACCAACGAGAGCCGCTGGGTCGTGGGTTTTGGACTGGGCCTGATGCTCCAGCCGGAGGACAACTGGACCGTCCACGTGGGCCATGACGGCGGTATGCCCGGATTCATCGCCGGGGTACATGGCCGCCGCGGGCCTGGCGCGCCGCCCGCGTTCGGCGCGGCATCGCTGGGCTCGTCGGGCACGGCCGGTGAGATCGCCACACTCGCGCATGAGCTGCTGCGCAAGGCGGTCGAACTCGACCCGCCGGAAATCGCGGTGTGGCGCCCGGGCCCGCCGGCGCCGCAACGGTACCGATCCGCCCTGGGTCGGTGGTGGAGCGAGGGGCAGGAGTTCGTGTTCAGCTGGCGCGACGGTCGGCTGCAGGCAAGCACGGTGGGCGGGCCAGCCGGCGCGCCGCCGGCGGTGTTCGCCGAGACGGACCAGATCGACATCCTGCGCGCGGTCTCCGGCCGCGAGGTCGGCGAGCGGTTGCGCCTCCGACGCGACGCCGATGGGCAAGTGACCCAGATGTCTTGGGCCACCTACCCGGTTACGCGCAACCAGCAGACCATCAGCGGGCGCCCGTTCTGACGATCTACAGTGACGCGGCGAGTTCGCCGTGGCGGTGTATCTCGACCTTGGCGGTGGACCGGTTGTAGGTCAGCCAGACACCGTGCTCCTGGTCGAGGATGATCCTTCTACCGGGGGCCAGGCACATGTCGTTGGGGCCAAGATTGAGCCCCAGCTCATACGGCGCCTGGACATCGATCGCCGCGCCGCCCGCCTTCTCCGCACCGGCGGTGGCCGGGAAGAAGATCCCCTGGTTCCAGCGGCCGAGAATCCTGATCGCGCTGTCGCCCGGATACGCCGAGCTGCTGGAGTTGAGCACGACCACCCCGACAGTCGTGCCGCCGCCGGAAACCCGGTAAAGCTCCATGTTGTACCCGATGCTGGTCGAGTTGGTGCTCCTGGGGATGATTCCATCGGGCGTCCACTGCCGTCCGTGCTGGAGCTCGGAGTGGAAGCCGGTGTTCCACGGGCTGCCGGCGCTGGAGGCGAACATGCGCACGGTGGCGCCGCAGCTTTGCGAGGTGTCGCGGGTGGCCGCCGTCGCCGAGGTGGTGCGCAGCTCGATGTACAGCGGCCAGGCATACGAGTTGACTTGCGTGTTCTCCGAGATGAGGGAGAGGATCTCGTTGGTGTGATGGTTGGGTACCCCGACCGGATCCCTTCTGGCCCAACGGACTGCGGTGTCCAAGGCGGACGGAGCGACCGGCGGGTCGGAAAAGTCCATCCGGGTCACGAGCGGGTCGCCGGAATCGGCCAGCGCCGGCCGGGCGTGAACGAATCCGACGCTGGCGGCCACCGTGCCGGCCCCGGTGGCCAGCAGCAACCCGCGCCGGCTCACCGCTGCCCGGCCGGGTGCGACCACGGGGTCCGGCGCGGCGGCCGGGCCCGACAGCCGCGCCTCCAACGCTTCCAAGCGCCGCAACAGCTGCGCGTTCTCCTGCCGCAGCGCGGCGACCTCCGAGGCCAGGTGATCATTAGTGGACGACATCGCGTGCCTCCTTCTAGGGGTGGGCCGCCGGTGAACACACCGCCGATCGCAATCGATTGTCATAAATCACAGCGGTTCGCGCAGGACATCCTGGTGTCAGCAACGGCTTGCGCGGGAGCGGTTGGCGACCGAACCTGGAAGTGCCGAAGAAAGCTATTCGCGCTCGACCTTTCGTAGCCCGTGCGCCGGCGTCCACCATTCGACGACAAGCAACGTTGCCTGCTCGTTGAGGTGGGTATGCACGACCTCGGCGATGTCGGCGCGGAAGCGGTCGCCGTCGGGCCCCGCGGCGATCGACCCGGCGAGCACGGCCCGGCCGGATATCTTCGCCTCACCCGGCCACTGGGCCGGGGCACCTTCGACCGGATCGACGGTCGCGCTATGTAGAGCGAACCGTGGATCCCGGCCCAGATCCGCGCCCTTGCGCGCGTTGGGCATCGAGCCGAACACCAACTCGCCCTCTTCGAAGATGGCCTCGATCCCGGAGATCCTGGGCGCCCCGCCGGCTCGCACGGTGGCAATTGTCTTGTGTCTTCTGGCCTCGAACAGCGCCCGCACTCGCGCCGCGAACTCCGGCTCCGCCTGTTCGACATCCCGCCATGCCGTCATAGGGCCATCGTCGCATCAACAATCGGTACAACGTCATCGCCACACCCAACGCAACGAAGCGAACGACATCGCTGTCATCACGGTCAATACGGATGGACAACAGCCGCCCGGGAAGCGCACGCTGAAGGGCATGAGGCGACGCCGGCGCAGCGCAGCGATCCGATCCCGTGCCCGCGACAACGCGGATCTCACGTTGCGGGGGAGGCGGAAGCTTGTCCTGCGCGGCGGTTTGCCGCTACGGCTCGCGTTCGCCGTCGCGGTGGTGGCGACGGTTACCGCGGCGATTGCCACCGGGTATCCGCTACCCGGCTTGTTCGCGGCGGCCGGGTTGTTCGTGGCGTGGCTGGTGGGCGCCGTCCGGGTGCGGCGTGCGATCGTGCTCGGGGCTGGACCGCCTGGAGACGGCCCGCCCGGCGGCGCCGGGGTGCGCGAGCCGCGTCGGCCAAGGCCGCACGCGCCGGCGGGCGCCGCCCAGCTGCCCAGTGACGACGGGTACCCGGGCCGGGCGGTGGCCATCCTGGGGGCCCGACGAGCGCCCAGGTAGTGCTGAAGGGTGAGTTCCGCGGTCGTCCGCTGGTCCACCCGCCCGCGAACCGTCCGCCTTAGGTACCACTGGAAATGTGGTACCCGTCGACGACGACTGAGGACGCCGACCGACCCTAGCGTCGGCGGCATGATGCGTGTCCCTCGCGCCGCCGCCTTCGCGGCCGCGCTGATTGTCGCAATGGCGGGGTGCGGCCTTTTCGGGCCTGGCACCGAAGAGGAGGGCGGGATCTGTCCCGCGCCGGGTAGCGGTGCGGCACCGGCCGACTCGCCGCCCACGGTACGGACGATCGCCTCCGGGTTGTGCCTGCCATGGGGTCTGGCGTTCCTGCCCGACGGCACGGCACTGGTTACCGAGCGCGACACCGCACGGCTGCTGTCGGTCACGGCCGACGGTCGGGTCGCCGAGGTGAAGACCTTCGCGGATGTACGACCCGGCGGCCGGCCCCCTCGTGGCGACGCCGGCGGCGGCGAGGGCGGGCTGCTCGGCGTGGCCGTGTCGCCGAACTTCGCCACAGATAAGTGGGTGTATGTCTTCTACGCGACCGCTTCCGACAACCGGGTGGCCCGCTTTCAACTCAGCGAACCGGGCCACGTCGCCGGGGCGCACCAACCGATCCTGACCGGGATACCCGTCGCCGACGACCCTAAGGAATCCGGGTTTCGCGCACACCACGGCGGCCGGATGGCCTTCGGGCCCGATGGCATGCTCTACGTCGGCACCGGCGAGACGTACTACACCCGGGCGATCGCCCAGGATAAACAAAACCTCGGCGGCAAGATCCTGCGCGTCACGCCCGACGGGAAACCGGCTCCAGGCAATCCGTTCCCCGACTCTCCAGTGTGGAGCCTGGGACACCGCAACGTTCAGGGACTGGCGTTCGACTCGAAGGGCCGGTTGTACGCCGCCGAGTTGGGAGAGGACCGGTTCGACGAGCTGAACCTCATCGAGGCGGGCAAGAACTACGGCTGGCCCACCGTCGAGGGCGTCAGCCACGATCCCCGGTTCGTCGACCCGATCGCCACCTGGGCACCGGCCGACGCGTCGCCCAGCGGCATCGCCGTGGTGGGCGATCACATCTACATCGCCTGCCTGCGCGGTCAACGGCTCTACCGGGTCGGGCTCGACGGCGGCAACGCCGAACCGCTGCTGGTCGGCCAGTACGGCCGGCTGCGCGCAGTCACCGCTGCCCCCGACGGTTCGTTGTGGATCACGACCTCCAACCGCGACGGCAACAACCAGCCAAAGCCCGGTGACGACCGCATTGTGCAGGTCAAGATCTGACGGCTGAGCAGGGCTGGGTCAGGGTGCGCCCGGTTTGACCAGACCGTTCTCGTACGCGAAAACCACGGCCTGAACCCGATCGCGCAGGCCCAGCTTGGTCAGCATCCGTCCCACGTGCGTCTTCACGGTCGTCTCGGCCAGGTGCAGTTTGGCCGCGATCTCCCCGTTGGACAGCGCCTGGGCGACGAGTAGAAGGACCTCACGCTCCCGTTCGGTGAGTTCGTCGAGCACGCTCCCATCGAACTGGCGGGGCGTGAACTGTCCGGCGAACCGGTCCAATAGCCGGCGTGTGATGCGGGGCGCCACCACCGCGTCACCGCTGGCTACGGCGCGGACCGCGGAGAGCAGCTCCTCCGGCGGGACGCTTTTGAGCAGGAAGCCGCTGGCGCCCGCCTGCAGCGCGGCGAAAGCGTCGGCGTCCGTATCGAACGTGGTCAGCACCAGTACCCGGGGCGCATCCGACCGGTTGTCGGCGCACAGCCGCCGGGTCGCCTCGACCCCATCCATTACCGGCATCCGGATGTCCATCACGACAACGTCAGCCGCCACGCGCGACAGCAGCCGCAGCGCCTCGGCACCGTCGCCCGCCTCGCCGACCACCTTGAGATCTGGCTGGGAGGACAGCACCATGCAAAAACCGGCACGAAACAGTAGCTGGTCATCGACCACGACCACCCGGATCATCCTGACCTCCCCGCGTTCGCCATCGCAGCCGCTCGATGCAGTATGCCTCGCCGATTAGGCTCGGTCGCGTGATGCGCGACGCGGTCGTTGGACTAGGACGGGCCGCCGCGTCGCGTCTTTCACCGCGCGTGCGTTCCATGCTGTTCGACATCTGCGCCTCGGCCGGCATCGGCTTCCTCACGGTGCTGGAGATACTTCGATTCCGCAGCGTCGGGTTCCCGGCGCATGCGCCGCCGGTGCTCGGCTTCGGGATGGCGGTCGCGGTGCTGTTTCGCCGGTGGTCGCCGTTGGCTGTGCTGTCCACCGTGAGCGCGATCGCGCTTGTCCAGGTACTGCTGTCCGAGTCCACCGAGATTCCGGTGTACGACGTCGCCGTACTCGTGGCGATCTACAGTGCGGTCAAGTACGCGCCACAAATGCGCCAGGCGTTCGTCGGCGCCCTCCTGGCGGCCATCCCCATCGGGGCCATGCTGGCCCGCCAGTACAGCCTGCCCGAGGTCATGGTGTCGAAAGGCAAGGTAACGATCCGCGAGCCCGACTGGGGCGCGCCGCTGTTTTATGCGGCGGTCTGCACCGCGGTGTGGCTGTGGGGGCTGACCATGCGCACCCGCCGCCGGTACCTGGTCAGCGTCGAGGAACGGGCCGCCACCGCCGAGCGGGAACGCGACGCGCTGGCCAAGGTGGCGGTGGCCGACGAACGTGCCGCCATCGCGCGTGAGCTTCACGACGTGGTGGCGCATTCCCTTGCGGTGATGGTGATGCAGGCCGACGGCGCAACGTACACAATGGACCGTGATCCGGCCCGGGCGCGCGCCGCGACCCAGACCGTCGCGGACATCGGCCGCGAGGCCATGGAGGACATGCGGCGGCTCGTGGCGCTGCTGCGCGGCAGCGAACCGGCCGAAGACGCCGAAAGCCGCCGCCCGATCACCATCGACCGGCTCGTGGAACGGGCTCGCTCGGCCGGGCTGGCGGTGGAGTTGCGGCTCACCGGGTCCCGTGACCACCTGCCCGCGGCCGTCGAGTTGACCGTGCATCGGCTGCTGCAGGAGGCGCTGACCAACATCCTGCGCCACGCCGGTCCGGGCACCCACGCCGTCGTGCGGGTGCACTACGGCCCCGACGCGGTCGAGCTGGAAGCCACAGACAACGGCCGCGCCACAGCCTCCCAGACCGGCGGTCACGGGCTGATCGGCATGCGCGAACGGGTCGCCGTACACGGTGGTGAGCTTTCCGCCGGTCCCTTAGCGGAAGGTGGCTGGCGGGTCCTTGCGCGCGTGCCGCTGGGCCGACCTGCGTGACAATACCGCCACAACATGCTCACAACCATCATGCCCTGTCCTGGGGTGGTGAGGATATTCCGGCGTACATGGAAACCGACGCACAGGGTTCGTTGGTGCCATGGCGCCGGGGGCGATAGCGCCTGCCGTCCGGGGTGGACCAAGTTTTCGGACGATCTTTCTACCTCTAGCCATCCATTGGATGGACACGAAAGGGGGCTCATGGGATCCACATCGCCAGCGGTGTCCCGCCGGGGGATCATCACCGCGGTCACCGCGGGAACGGTGCTCGCGGCGGCCACATCGGTTACATCGGCCACGCCGGCCGTGTCGGCCGCGCCGGCCGCCGCGGACCCAGGCACCGGCACCGGGGCAGCCGCCGCGCTCATCGATCGGGATCAACTCGGTACCGCCGTCACGAAATCGCCGGACGGGCGCCAAGTCACTCTGCGCTACGCACCGGACTTCCACGAGCGGCTCAGCGACTGGCTCCGATTCTGGTGGGCCAACGCTCCCGCCAATTGGATCGCCCCGTTCGAGGTGCACACGGCGGGCACGAGTCCGGACGGCCAGGCATTCCTGCTGACCGGCATCACCTACACGCGTGCCGACCGCCGTCACAGCGGTTTCGACGCGCGCAACCGCGACGCCGCCTACTGGGCGACGGTCGCCAGCCTGTTCCATCACTTTCCAAATGTGACCCTGGCCGATACGCATCTGCGGGTCGGCGACGGGCACGCCGGGTTCACCGGATCACCCGAGCAGGTCGCGTTCGCGCGAACGGTACTCGCCGACATCTGGCAGGACACGACGGCCGACTGGCAGAAGGCGGCCGGGCGGGCCATCCGCTGGTCCGCAGGCGAGGGCAGCGTCACCAGCCGTAGCGGCTGGATCAATTTCACTCGGGCCACGCTACGGCGCGGTCTTGGCACCCATCTGTGAGGAGTATGTATGGCACGTCATGACTTCCGCTTCGTGGTCGATGGGGTCGACCTCGACGAGAGCGCCAGGGCGCAGGTCGCGGCCGAGATTCAGAAGGCCGGACTGGCGGCGTTACAAAACGTCAGCCGCCTGACCAACCCGGTGGTGGTTGGACACAGCAACCTCAGGTTGCGCCCCGAGTGGCTCGGCATCTGGGTGCTGCATGGCCCGTTCGCCGACCAAGTCGGTCAGAAGATCAACGACATCGGCTTCTACCAGTAGCGTGAAGCTGAGATGACCGGCGAACAGGAGCGGATGTGCCCGAGCACCTCGGTCGAGAACTCGACCGTCTTCCTCGGCATGATCACGCCAGCGCGCAAAGTGGCATACGTGACTCCGCAGGTACCGATTGATTCCATCCGCGACACTTTGGACGACTCGGCGGGACCGTTGGAGCGCCGTTACCGGTTCGCCGGTCCTTGCGTCACCAGCAAATGTGGTTTCTGGACCGGCGAACGCTGTGGACTCGGCGCCAAGCTGGTGGAGTCCTATCAGGACACTGGAGAGCCCGCGCTCGACCTACCGAAGTGCGCGATCCGCCGCACCTGCCGGTGGTTCGCCGAGCAGGGCCCGGCCGCGTGTTCACCCTGTTCCTACGTGGTAACCGAAGGACGGTACCCAGACGCCGAGACCGGCGTTGACCCTAACGGTGGTCGCGGCTGACCGGGGCTGGAGCAAGCCAGGCGGCCGACCCCCACGCGAACTGACACCCCCGGCCGCCTGGCCGCTTCCGGGGACCTTGTCCCCGGGCGGCATCGTTGCTAGCGTCCATCGTCGAGGCATCGGCGATCAAACGGGGGTTTGGCGGATGGCCAATGAGGTACGGGTGGATCCCGAGCTGTTGCGGGCGGGCGGACGGGCCTGCCGCGCGGTGGGCGACGGGATCGGCCGCAGTGTGTCCGATGTGGAGCCCGAGACGGTCGGGGCGCAGAAGGCGCTGCCGGGCTGGGCGACGGCCAAGGCGCTCAATGACGTGCTCTGGTGGTGGCGCGACGACCTCGAAAAGCTGGAAAAGCGTCTGGACGCCACGGCCGACGCACTCGAGGCCTGCGCCCAGGACTATCGGACTACCGATCAGGCCAACGCCGACCACTTCTACCGGGCGCAACGGCCATGGTGAACTTCGCCGACCTGCGTGATGCCAGACCGGTGGAACTGGCCACCGCCGCCCAAGCATGGGGCCAGTTGGCCGGCGACATGGCCAAGCTGGAGGGTCAGGTGGTCGGCGAGGTCACCGGCCCACTTCGCCGTTCGGGTTGGTCCGGCCGCGCCGCCAGTTCCGCCTTCGGTGTGTTCGACGGGCTCGACGACCAGTGTGAACTGGCGGCCCTGCAGTCGCGCAACCTGGCGGCCGTCATGCGTGCCGCCGCGACGGAGTTCGACGATCTGCACAAGCAGCTGCTCGCCGCGGTCTCCGCGGCCACCGGCGAGCTGGGGCTGCACGTCGACGAGCGCGGCCTGGTGCACGCCCCCCAACCCTCCGAGGCCGAACTGCACGACCCGGACGGGCAGGATACCTATCGCAGCAAGCAAAACAACGCCGCGATCTACGAGGATCTGATCCGGCGCATCGTGTCGCGCGCTGACGATGCCGACGCCCGCTTCGCCCAGGCCATGCGCAACTTCGGCCCGCACTTCGCCGGCCAGCAGGTCAATACCGAGTGGAACAACGCCACCGCCGATGCGCGGGCCGTGCTGCGGCTGGCGGGTCTGTCCGAAAACGACATTCCCCGGCCCGGGACCGATCCGAAGCAGGCCGCGGCCTGGTGGCGCAGCCTGTCCGACGACCAGCGCTGCCTGCTGGCGACCGCCTACCCGGCCCGGATCGGCGCGCTGGAAGGGCTGCCGACGGTGGCCCGGGATCAGGCCAACACCCTGGCTCTGCGGAACCTGATCGGCGAGCCGGACCTGCGTACTTACAACAACGACAAGAGCGATCCCCAGTATCAGCGGCTGGTCAGCCTGCTCGACCGGCTCGAGCAGTCCGAGACGGATCCGGCGGCCCAGCAGCTCTACCTGCTGGGCATCGACAACCAGGGCGACGGGCGGGCCATCGTGTCTATGGGCAATCCGGACACCGCCCGGCACACCGCGGTTGTGGTACCCGGGATCACCACCGAGCTCGACGACATGCCCGGACAGATCAACCGGGCCGGCAACCTGCAACGCACCGCCGACGACCTGACCGCCGGGGTGGCCGGCGACGTCGCGGTGATCGCCTGGCTCGGCTACGACGCACCCGAGATCGCCAACGCCATGGGCGGTGGTCGCGCCGAGCAGGGTGCGCCGCTGCTGGACAGCTTCGTCAACGGGTTGCGGGCCAGCCACGAGGCCGGCCCATCGCACGTGTCGGTGGTCGGGCACAGCTATGGTTCCACGGTGGTGGGGACCGCCGCGTCCTCCGGTGACGGGCTGGCCGCCGATGACATCATCGTTGCCGGCAGCCCGGGCATGCGGGTGGACGGCGTGGAAGACTTGAAGATCGATCCGCGGCACGTGTGGGCCGGGGCCGCCCAAGGCGACGACGTATCCGGCTGGATGAGCCACTTCGCCCACAACACCGAGCCGCACCGCGACGACTTCGGCGCCAACCGCTTCGTCGTGGACACCACCGGACACAGCGACTACTGGAAGCCTGACAGCGAGAGCCTGCGCAACCAGTCACGCATCATCGTCGGCTACTACGACCGTGTCGGTCTGGAACACGGTAAGGCCCCGCAGTGAACCGCCGCCGTCGCGCCCTGGCCGCCCTCCTGATGGTGGGCGCGCTCGCTTTGGCCGGATGCACCTCGCAGAAAGAGAAACCGATGCAGGTCAAAACCCAAGCTCAGGCCGAAACCCTGGTGCGCGGCCACGCCGACGCCGTGGCCGCCATGCTGGGCGTCAAGGCCGCCGACCACGAGACCGGCGTGAAACCCTCGCCGTGCCAAGGAAAAGGCGGCGAGGTGGCCAAGGACGGACGCTTCTACATGCAGGGCAACTATCAACTGCCGTTGCCCGCCGGCGAACATCCACGCGTCCTGGCCGCGCTGCGGGATCAGTGGCAGCGCGACGGGTACCAGATAAAAGAATTTCGCATGTTCAACGAGACGGAGGGCACCGTCGCCGCGGAAAGCCCGGCCGACGAGGTCCAGATCTCAGCCGAAAGTACCCGCCCGGCAACGGCTTTGGCCGTGTTGATTCTTACCCCGTGCTATCTCCCATCCTGAAGACGGGGCTGATGAGGACTCGCGCCATCGGTCACGAGCCTTTCACGAAGAACACTTGCCAGGTGTACCGCGGCCCGGCCACCGAGTTCCGCGATCTGCAAGCGGCACGAGAACCCGTCGGCGACAACGACTGTCTCGGCCTCGGCCCGCCGTAGGTGGGGCATGAACGACTGCTCGGCGCACTTGAGCGAAATATCAAAGTGTCCTTTTTCAAAGCCGAAGTTGCCGGCCAGGCCGCAACATCCTTCGTCGACGGCCTCCACCGTCACACCGACGCGGTGCAGCAAATCGCGATCCAGGTCGGTCCCGATCACCGCACGCTGATGGCAGTGAAACTGGGCTATCGCGTGCACAGGCGCGGCGTCGACGTCGGGAAGCGCCCGGTCGTGCAGCACCTCGGCGAGCGTGCGAACGCGTCCGGCCACCCGATGCGCGGCCGGCTCATCAATGAGTTCGGGCAGATCATCGCGAAGCGTTGCCGCGCAGCTGGGCTCCAGTACCACGATGGGAAGTTGAGGCTGTGCCTGGTCGAGCAAACGGACCGTCCGCCGCATCACGCGTCTGGCCACACCCAACTGTCCAGTGGAGATCCAGGTGAGCCCGCAGCACAGCCCGACCGGCGACAGCTCCACCCGGTAACCGGCGACTTCGAGCACCGCCACCGCGTCGCGGACGATCTCTGGCGCGAACGAGGAGGTGAAGGTGTCCGTCCATAGCATGACCGGTTCCGCGCTGGTACCTCTTGGACGGCGACGGAACCACCGCCGCACGGACTGCGTGGCCACGCGGGGAAGGCGGCGCCGGGAATCGATGCCACCCAACCATTTGGCCGCCGCCGCCAAGACGGGCATTGCCAGGACGCCGTTGAAAAGGTGTGGCATGCGGCGTACCACGGCGAGCCACAGCGGAAGCGCGCCCATGCTCAGATGGGCCATCGGGCGCAGCCGGCCACGGTAATGCCGGTAGAGGAACTCCGCCTTGTAGGTCGCCATGTCCACGCTCACCGGGCACTCGGACCGGCACGCCTTGCAGCCGAGGCACAGGTCGAGCACCGACAGGACATCCTTGGAACGCCAGCCATCCGCGGCGAGGTGACCCTCCAGCATCTCGGCCAGAGCGCGGGCCCGGCCCCGCGTGCTGTGGCGCTCGTCCTGCGTCGCCCGGAAAGATGGGCACATGCCGCCGCCGCTTGCCTTGCGGCAAGCCCCAACGCCTACGCACCGGCGGACAGCCTTACCGAACTCGCCGTCATCGGTGCGAAACGCGAACCCGGCCGGCGCGCCGGGAGGCCGGGTGAGGGCGAGGCGGAAGTCGGCATCCAGCGGACGGGGGTCGACGATGACACCCGGGTTGAGCAACCCCTGAGGGTCGAACGCATGCTTGAACGCGGCAAAGGCATCCAAGATCCGGTTGCTGTACATCCGGCTGAGCAACTCCGAACGGGCCCGACCATCGCCGTGTTCTCCGGACAGGGAACCGTCGTGGGCGACGACGAGATCGGCGGCGTCCTGCTGGAAGCTGCGATACGCGGCGCGGCCCTCGGCCGTGAGCAGGTCGTGGTCGATGCGGATGTGTACGCAGCCTTCGCCGAAGTGACCGTAGAGCACGCCATCTCGGCCATACCGATCCAGCAGCAGGCGGAAGTCGCGTAAATAATCGGATAGACGCTCGGCTGGGACCGCCGCATCCTCCCAGCCCGGCCAGGCCTCCCGGCCGCCGGCCGGCCTTGTCGTCAGTCCCACCCCCTTCTCGCGGATAAGCCAGCAGGTGGCCATGTCGCGCCGCTCGGTGAATGTGTGGACCTGCCAGGCGCCATGGTCGTCGGCGATCGTGGCCAGTGCCGCCGCCTTACTGCGGGCGTCCTCGTGGTTGTCCCCGCCCGCCTCCAACAGCAGCCACACCGTGCCGCGGGGCAGTATCGGCCGCCAGCCAGGATTGGGACGGCTGTCGAATGCCTGGACCACACGATGATCCATGGCCTCGACGGTCAGCGCACCGGACCAGGCCAGCGCGGGCGCCGCGGCCGCCGCCGCCAACTCATCAGCGAACCCGGCGACGACGAGGACGCGCACGGCCGGCGGAGGCGTGAGGCGAACCCGCGCGGCGACAACGATGGCGCACGTCCCTTCCGTGCCCACAAATGCTCTCGCGGGGTCGAACCCGCGCTCGGGCAACAGATGCTGCAGTGCGTAGCCCGAGATCTGACGGGAAAACCGGCCCAGTTCCCGCCGAATGTCGCCGAGGTAGGCATCGCGGATGCCGGCCATATCACGGATCACCGAGATCGACGCCGGTGCCGCGGCGTCGAGGCGGATGTGGCTGCCGTCAACGAGCACGACATCGACGGCATCGACGTTGTCCGCGGTCGTCCCCCAGGCCACCGAATGCGAGCCGCAGGCGTTGGTTCCTATCATCCCGCCCAGCGTGCAGCGGCTGTGCGACGACGGGTCGACCGCAAACGTCAGACCATGCGCGGCGACGCTCCGGTTGAGGTCGTCGAGCACGACGCCGGGCTCCACAAGCGCCGTGCGCGCAGCCTGATCCACCTGGCGGACAGCGCGCATGTGCCGGCTGAAGTCGACAACCACGCCCGATCCGATCGCGTTTCCGGCGATATTGGTCCCACCACCACGCGAGGTGAACGGAATACCGGCCTCGGCGCATCGCCGGATAATCCGGACGACATCATCCGTGCCCTTCGGAAAGATCACAGCGAGCGGGACGACCCGATGGTTCGAAGCATCCCACGCATAGACCGCGCGCGATGCCGCATCGTCGCATACTTCACCATTGAGTTCGTGACGCAGCGTGCGAATGAACGCTCCGGTCGAGGCCGGCGTGATCCCCAGACCACCGCCGGACGCCGCCGGCTGATCCAGCAATCGGCCCACGTGCAGAAGAATAGCTGGGCCCACCCGGATGAGAACGTCAAGGTGAGCGCCCGCCAAAGTTGTCTGGACGCAGCCAACTACGAAGTTCCTTCGTCTCTGAAAGTCTGGACGGAGCCGGTGGGCTGAACCGGCCGTCGCCGCCGGCCGTACCAGATCGCCATGGTCCCGGCGAAAACCAGCGCGAGGCCGGCACCGGCGACGCTGAATGTCCTGATACCGGTCACCGGCAAAGTGGAGCCGGGCTCGGCCAGGCGCACGACGACTTTGCGCCTGTTATCGAGATCGTCTGGTTCCTCGGCGTAGCCGCTCACGCGTAGCTCAACACCGCTGGCGAGGCTGGAAAGATCGGGGAAGACAAACGACTGCCAGTAGGTTTGCCCGACCCGCAGCGTGCGTCCGGAGTTGCGCGCGCCGACTCGGATCAGGACACCGTCACGGACCGGCACCGCAATCGGGTCCACGACCGCGACCAGGTTGGTGCGGGGGGGCGTCGGAACGAGGTTGGAATTGGCGGGTGCTTTTGCCGACACCGACGCCGACGCCGACGGCGACGGCGACGGCGAGGCTGAGGGCGACGGCGAGACGGATGAGGTGGGATCAGCGCCGGCGCCCAGCGCAAGGTCGGTCGGGGCGACCGCGACCGCGGGACCGATCGCGGCGAGAGCAATCAGTACCGCCCACAGGTGGCTTTTCATCCGGTTCCTCCTCGAAGATCCGCGTTGGCCACTATCGCGAGGTGGCCGCAGCGGACGGGGCTTGTCTGTCCATGACACCGACAAGTACAAGATCAGGTTGTGACGTGGCGCCGAAATATGAAGCGACCTTCCACCCGCACTCTTTACAGAAAGGTAACTACCTGGATATGTTTTCGGACACAACAAATCGTCCCCGTCCCTTACCTTCCCGAAGAAGGAACCGCCATGACACCGCAAAGACGGCGCATAGGCTTGCTGGCTGGCGCCTGTGCGGCGACGCTTGTCTCAGCCGGCGTCTTGAGCCTGGGTAGTTTTCAAGCTCAGGCCTCGCACTTGCCGTATCACGATCCCTCGCTTCCCGTGGCGACCCGCGTCGCTGACCTCTTGTCCCGCATGAGCCTGGACGAGAAGCTGGGCCAGATGACCCAGGCCGAGCGGACAGCGGTCACCAACGCCGACATCACCAACTTCCGGCTTGGCTCGCTGCTTTCCGGCGGGGGATCCGCACCCAGCCCCAACAACGCGACGTCCTGGGCGAACATGTACGACGGCTTCCAGAACGCCGCTTTGGCGACGCCCCTTGGCATCCCACTCATCTACGGTGCAGATGCGGTACACGGGCACAACAACGTCGTTGGCGCCACCATCTTCCCGCACAACATCGGCCTGGGTGCCACCCGCGACCCGGTGCTGGTGCAAAACATCGGCCGCGCCACGGCCGAAGAGGTCTCCGGCACGGGCATCGACTGGGACTTCGCGCCCTGCCTGTGCGTGGCGCGCAACGACCGCTGGGGCCGCACCTATGAGTCGTTCGGGGAAAAGCCCGAGCTGCCCACGCAGATGGCCACGATAATCACGGGCCTGCAAGGGTCCTCGCTGAACGGGCCCGCCTCGGTGATGGCCACCGCGAAACACTACGTAGGCGATGGCGGCACCACCAACGGCACCGACCAAGGCAACACCCAGCTGACCGAGGCCGAGTTGCGGGCCATCCACCTGCCTCCGTTCCAGGAGGCGGTCCGGCGCAACGTCGGCTCGGTGATGATCTCGTACAACTCGTGGAACGGCGTGAAGCTGCACGGCCACCAGTTCCTGATCTCCACTGTCCTCAAAGGAGAGTTGGGCTTTTCCGGTTTCGTCGTCTCCGACTGGAACGGCATCGACCAGATCGACGGCGCCGGCGGCTTCACCGCCGCCGAGGTGCGCACGGCCATCAACGCCGGCATCGACATGGTCATGGTGCCCAACGATTGGCGCAACTTCATCTCCTTGCTGCGCACCGAGGTACAGGCCGGCCGGGTCACGATGGCCCGCATCGACGACGCCAACCGGCGCATCCTGACCAAGAAGATCGAGCTGGGACTGTTCGAGCGGCCGCTGACCGACCGCACCTACACATCCACTGTGGGCAATGCGGCGCACCGTAGCCTTGCCCGCCAAGCGGTCGCGAAGTCGCAGGTGCTGCTCAAGAACGCGGGCAACGTGCTTCCCCTGGCCACCGCCAACAACCGCATCTTCGTGGCCGGCAAGAACGCCGACAACATCGGGTTCCAAAGCGGCGGCTGGACCATCTCCTGGCAAGGCAGCGGCGGGAACACGACGCCGGGAACCACGATCCTGCAAGGCATCCGTAACACGGTCGCCTCGTCCACGACGGTCACCTTCAACCAGACCGGCGCGGGCATCGACTCCAGTTACCGGGTGGCGATCGCCGTGGTCGGGGAAACGCCGTACGCGGAAGGAGCCGGCGACCGGCCCAGCGGCATGGGTCTGGACACCGCGGACCTCAACACCATCAACACATTAAGAGCTTCGGGGGTACCGGTTGTGGTGGTCCTGGTGTCCGGACGCCCGCTGGACATCGCCTCCCAACTGCCTAACTGGAACGCACTTGTGGCGGCCTGGTTGCCGGGCACCGAAGGTCAAGGCGTGGCTGATGTCTTGTTCAACGTGGTCTCCCCCACCGGCAAGCTGCCCATGACCTGGATGAACAGCGCCTCGCAGCAACCTATCAACGACGGCGACGGCAAAGCGGCGTTGTTCCCCTATGGATTCGGGCTCAGCTACGGTGCGCCGCAGCCTCCTCGGAGCGCGTTCACCCTGATCCAGGCGGAAAGCTACGACGCGCAGTCCGGTACCCAGGTGGAGACCACCACCGACACCGGTGGCGGGCAGAACGTAGGCTTCATCGCGCCGGGTGACTGGCTGGCCTACGATCTCGACTTCGGCACCGCGTCACCGGGCACGGTGACCACACGGATCGCTTCCGGCGCCACCGCGAGCGGCACGATCCAGTACCGGCTGGACAGCACCACCGGACCGATCGTGGCCAGCGTCCCGGTAAGCAACACCGGCGGCTGGCAGAGCTGGACTACCAACACCACAACCCTTTCCGGGTCGGCCACCGGTGTGCACCGCCTGTTCATGACCTTCACGGGTACCGGCGGCGACTTCGTCAACATCAACCACTTCCAGTTCCAGACCGGCGGCCAGCTGCCCAACGCCTACAACGTGCGGCAGGCCGAGTCGTTCAGCTCCCAGTCCGGCACCATGCTGGAGACCACAAGCGACACCGGCGGCGGGCAGAACGTGGGCTGGATCGCGCCGGGCGACTGGCTTGCCTACTCCAATATGGACTTCGGCTCCACCTCAGCGGTCAGGGTGCTGACCCGAATCGCGTCGGGTGCCACCGCGAGCGGCACGATCCAGTACCGGCTGGACAGCACGACGGGACCCATCATCGCCAGCGTTAACGTCAGCAACACCGGCGGCTGGCAGAGCTGGACTACCAACACCACGACGCTGTCCGGCTCAGCCACCGGGGTGCACACCGTATTCATCACCTTCACCGGCACCGGTGGCGACTTCACCAACATCAACTGGTTCCAGTTCCAACGCTAGCCATCCTTGCCCAAACAGGGCCCGGTACTTAGGTACCGGGCCCTGGTAGCGCTCGCCTGACCGCGATCTGGCCTGGCGCGACGGGCCGGGCGTGTCGCGGGGGGGGTTCCCATTTCGCGCTGGTGAAAACTCTGCACACCTCCGCCAGGGTGGGCAGATTTGTGCCCAAGAAGATAAGGGCTACCCCCGCTTGCTTCCGACACGACCGTCCAAATTGGCCGAATTGGCCGAATTGGCCGAGCAGCCACCGCGTTAGGCGTTGGGGCGCTGGAATCCCGTGACCAGCAGGCCTTCACGGCAGTTGGTCCCGGACGTGTTCGGCAGCTGCGGCCCGGCCGTGACGCAGGTGATACGGATGAAGATGGACTGGTCGCCGGTGATCTCGATCGGTGACAGCAGGTGGAACTCGTCGTTGCGGAAGTTCTTCAGCTGGTACACATAGATCGGTGAGCCGTTGACCACGATGTCCAGCCGGCCCTCGTCGCCCTGGGGATTCTGGACGAAAAAGTCGGTGAGCACCAACGTGTTCCCGGTCGGTGCCCGCAGCTGCGAGCTTGACCTGGTGGTGTTCGCGTTGACCGGTCCGCTGACCTCGAGGCGGAAGCGCAGCGGCGTGGTGACCTTCACCGGGGGTGCCGGCGTGACCGGTGGGCCGGCCGTGGGCGTGGGTGACGGGCTGGGTGATTCCGGCGTGCCGGTCGTGGCGGCCGTGCCGTTCGTGCCAGCGGCGGCGGACGTGTTTCGTTGTGCGCCACCGGTTTGCTCTTTGACCGCCTCCTGGGCCGCCGAGCTGATCGCTCCCTTGATCGGGCCGAGCCATAGGGCCACCGCGCCAAGTGCCAACAGGACCAAGGCGGCCAGGGCGCGGATCGCGCCGCGCGAGAGGACCGGCTGCTGAACGGTTGCCCCGTCGAGGGCGATCGGTGGACCGTCGGGGGTCTGGACCACGACGCGGAAGCGACGGGTTTCCGGTTGCCCGCGCCACAAACGCTTGCGGTGTTTGACGTTGATGGTGGCGAACCTGGCCTGATCCGATCCGACGTCGAAGACGGCGGGTAGGGCGGTGATGACCATCAGATCGTCCGGATCGGACGCCTGCACCTCGACCTGAGTCGGCACGTTGCCACGGTTGTCGACCGCCAGTTCGTGGCGGGCTCGCTTGCGCCCGACCGAGGTCTGCGGGCGCAGTTCGGCGACCGTGTCTGTGAACGGCACGACCTCCACCACGCCTTCGGGTACGACGCCCAGCTCGGGATGGTGCGACGGTGCCACCCGCACGCCGAAGGGAATCTCTCCGACCTGCACACCGGGCGTGCGCGGCGGATGGAAGACGATGGACACGACCGCCGTGTCTCCTGGAACCAGGGACACGTTAGACGGCTGGACGATTGCCCAGCCCGAGCCGGGACCCACGACGTCGAGCTGATACGACTCGACGATCTGGCCCTCGTTACGGATCTCCAACTGGCACACGGCCTCCGTTCCCGGCATGACCTGAACCCGGTTCGTCAGCAGCGTCGCGACTGTCGTCATGACCGTTGACGGTATTGACGCCCGTGGACCTTGAAACTGTCCGATTGGGAACGCTTGGGGGCAGAGTCGTGGGCGCGTTAAGTCCTTGTTGACTGGGCGATTGGATGCCCCAACCATGCTGCCTTAGGGATGTTTAAGAAAGCTGGGGGGAAAAATGCGACGATTACTGGTATACCTGTACACCAACGATCCTATCTCCCGGGCCGGGATCGCCAGCCAACTGCGACCGCAACCGCGGGTGCGAGTCGTCGACGAGGACGAGATCGGTCAGGCCGAGGTCACGGTCGTGGTCACCGAGATGGTTGACGAGCGAACCATGCGCTCACTGCGCTCGCTTCGCACCAACGGAGGCGGCCCGGTGGTACTCATCGCCTCCACGATCGACGACGCCGCGCTCATCTCCGCGGTAGAAGCCGGGGTGGCCGGTCTTGTACGCCGAAGTGAGGCCACGGCGGAGCGGCTGGTCGCGGTCATCGAGTCGGCCGCCGCGGGTGAAGGGGTGGTGCCGCCGGATCTGCTCGGCCGGCTGCTGCACCAGGTGGGTCAGGTGCAGCGCACCGTCCTCGGGCCGCGCGGCCTGGCCTTCGCGGGGCTGGCCGAACGGGAGGTCGCCGTGCTGCGGCTGGTTGCCGACGGCATGGACACATCTGAGATCGCGGTAAAACTGTCCTATTCGGAGCGTACCGTGAAGAACGTCCTCCACGATGTGACCAGCCGGCTGCATCTGCGCAACCGAACCCATGCGGTGGCTTACGCGTTGCGCAACGGCCTCATCTGACCCGTCGAGAGCTGCGCGACTGCCCGATGGGGCAGCCGGAGCTACCCGCGCAACTGTCCCGGGTGCTCTATAGCGCCGGCACGGTCTGGGTAACGGTGGACTCGTGCGATGGAAAGCGATCGTGCCGGCGCTGGCACTTGTACTGAGCGTGGGTTCGGTGGCGGCGCGGTCTGCGGCCCAGGAAAACCCGGTCACCTTCGAGGTGCAGAACTTCAACGAACCGCAGGAATACGTTGGTAGGTTCCTCACCCTGCGGTTCCAGGCCCGCAACAACACCAACCGAGGGCTGTTCATGACGGTCTCGGCCACCATTCCGGCCGGGCTCACGCTGGTCAGCCCCGCCTCCATCTCCCCGCCGTGCCCCACCTTCCCGAATAACTGTTTCCTCGGGTTCATTCAGGCGAACACCTTCGCCAACCTCAGCGTGACCCTGCGCGTGGATGCCGTGATGAACGCCGTGGCCACCGGGGCTCTGCACGCCGAGTCGCTGTGCTCACCGGGCATCATCATCGAAGCTGCGGCGACCACCGCCGCCGCCCCGTGCGAGCCGATCTTTGACCGAACCGCTTCGGTACGCGTGGTGACCTTCGCCTCGCCGGTGGAACTGAGCATCGCCGTTGCGCCGCAACCGGGTTGGGTCGGCGGTGATCCGATCACCGCCACCTACACCATCCGCAACATCCACACCTCCGGGCTCACCAACGTCGTGCTCACCCCGGGACTGCCCGCGGGCTGGGTCTCCACGTCGGGCTGCGCACCACCGCCGCAAGCCTGCACCGTCGGCTCCATCGGCAGATTCGGCAGCGTCACAAGGACTTACACCCTGACCCCGGGCGGACCCGCCACGACGCCGATCAACGCCAGGGTGACCGCCACCTTCGATGCGTGCAACGACGGGTGCTTCACCACCGCGAACGCCACCGCGGTCGCGCAGGTCCGCATCGCGCCGCTGCCCGTGTTGACCGTCTCCCCCGCCCTCGGCCCGCCCGGGTTCGTCACCGCCGCCACCGGCACCGGTTTCCCCAACGGCGCCAAGGTCAAGCTGACCTGGATCGACCCGTCGGGCCGGTCGCTGCTCACCGAGACCCTGAACCTGACTGTCGTGAATGGAGGGTTCAGCACCCAGGTGCTCATCTTCCGGCGGGACCAGAAGGGCGACCGAAGTCTTGTCGCCGAGTGGGTCAGCGGACCCCGCTTCGGCCCGGTCACCGCGCGCTTCCTGGTCGTACCCGATGTCTGGACTCCGCCTGTGCCGCAACGGGGGTGATCGATCGTGATCCACGAGGTGGACGAGGCGCTGCGGCGGCTGATCCGCGACGAGGCGCTGCGCGGCTCCCAGGTCGAGGTGGCGCTGGAGGCGCCGACCAAGGACTGGGCCGCACGACGCAACGCCCCCACGGTCAACATCTACCTGTATGACATCCGTGAGGACTTGCGCCGCAAGTCCCGTGGTGAGGAGGAGGAGCGTGACGAGACCGGCAGCGTGACCGCCCGCCGCAAGCCGCCACGCTACGCGAAGCTGTCCTATCTGGTCACCGCGTGGACACAACGCCCCGAGGACGAGCACCGGCTGCTTTCCCTTCTGCTGGCCGGGCTGTTCGGCGTCGAGTCGCTTCCGCCCCGGCTGCTGACCGGTTCCCTGGCACAACTCAAACTTCCGGTGCCGCTGACGGTGGCCTTGCCGCCGCCGGAGGACCGTTCCTTCGCCGATGTCTGGACCGCCCTGGGCGGCGAGCTGAAGCCCTCGATCGATCTGGTCGTGAGCAGCCCGATCGAACTGCCGCCGGACACCTCGGTCGGCCCGCCGGTCACCGGCGGCCTTCGCCTTGACGCACAGGCGGTTTCGGCCGGCGCGCTGCCCGATCTGCTCGGCCCCGACGGGCGCCCGCTGCCCGAGGCCGGTGCGATCGACGACGGCCGGACCGGCCATGCGATGCATTTGGATCGCATCGCGATCAGGCGTACCCGGCGATGAGCGACGGCGGCCTCTGGGAACGCCTGCGGGGCCTGGAAGGCAGGGTCCGCGAGGCGGTGGCGATCCGCCGCCGCACCGACGCGAACCCGCAGGATCCGTTCCGCGGCCTGTACCTGTCCGACGAGACCATCGACGCACTGCTCAACGACGCCCGGGATCCGTTTTCCGGCTTCGATTCCCCGCCGCCCGATCCGGCGACCCGCCTGGGTGCCCTCGCGTTGGCCGCCCGCCTGACCGACCTGGACATCGAGCTGCTTCTCGTCGCCATCGCACCCGATGTCGACTCAAGGTTCGAGCAGCTTTACGGCTATCTCAACGACGACGTGACCCGCCGCCGCGCCGGAGTCGGCCTGGCGCTTCGCCTTTGCGGCCTGCCCGAGGCGGCGATACTCGGGCGCGCCCGCCTGAGCGCCGGGGGCCCACTCATCGACCTTGGCATCCTCGCCGTCGAGGACGCCGAGCGCCCGTTCCTGTCCCGCGCCCTGCGCTCACCCGATCGTGTCGTGGCCTACCTTCTCGGCGATGACACCCTCGACGCGACCCTGACCGGTATCGCCGGGACGGGCCGGATGGTCCCGGTCGATCTGGCCCACCAGACCTTGCGGTCCGCTTTGGACAGTGGGGTACGCCTGGTCTACCTGACCGAGCGGACAACCGGCGACGCCGCACCGGTGGCGACCGCCGCCCTGCGCGGCAACGCGCTGCTGGTCGACGCGATCCGTGCGCAGCAACAGGAAATCGCCACCGTCGCGACGGCGGTCGTGCGTGAGGCGGTGCTGCGCCGGGCCGGGATCGTCGTCGGCCCGCTCGACGCGGTCGAACAGGCGGAAACCTTGCTGGAGATACTGACCCGCGGCGACCTGCCGGTGATCGCCCACGGCACGCAACCCTGGAATCCCAGGTGGACGGAGGATCCACCGCTTCACCTCGAGGTGACACCGCTTCCACCCACGCGACGCACCGAGCTCTGGCGTTCAAGCATCCAGCTCCCGCTTGACCCCGGCGACCCGGGCGGCGATCCAATCGAAGCCGTGGCCCACCTTTCCCTTGGCGCCCAAGCGATCGTGCGCGCCGCCCGGGCGGCCGACCTGCTGGCCGGGGTGGATGAGGGCACCGTCCACACCGGACATCTTCGCGCCGCGGCCCGCTCGCAGAACGCCACCGGGCTGCTGCGCCTGGCGCGCCGTATCGAGCCGACGGTCGGCTGGGACGACCTGGTGCTGCCCGGCGACGTCCTCGACGCCCTGGGTGAGCTGGCCGCCCGGGCCCGCCATCGCGACCGGGTGCTCGACGAGTGGCGCATGCGCCCGGGCGGCGGCCGGGGCCGCGGCGTGTGCGCGCTGTTCGCCGGCGACTCGGGGACCGGCAAGACGATGTCGGCCGAGGTGATCGCGGCCGAGCTGGGCATGGACTTGTATGCGGTGAACCTGGCGACCGTCGTCGACAAATACGTCGGCGAGACCGAGAAGAACCTGGAGCAGATCTTCCAGGAGGCGGCCGGGGTCAACGGGGTGCTGCTCTTCGACGAGGCCGACGCCATCTTCGGCAAGCGCTCCGAGGTACGCGACGCGCACGACCGCTACGCCAACATCGAAAGCGCTTACCTATTGCAGCGCATGGAGGCCTTCGACGGGCTGGCCGTGCTGGCGACCAACCTGAGGGCCAACCTCGACGACGCTTTCACCAGACGTCTCGACATGGTGATCGACTTTCCGGTACCAGATGAAGATTCTCGTCTTGCCCTTTGGGATCGATGCATGGGCATGCGGATGCCCCGGGATTCCGATGTGGACCTTGGCTTTCTGGCCAAGTCGTTCGAACTGTCCGGCGGCAACATCCGCTCCGCCGTGGTGACCTCCGCGTACCTGGCCGCGGCCGAGGACCGCCCGGTGACGATGGCCGACCTGATCGCCGCGGTCGCCCGCGAGTACCAGAAACTAGGCCGGCTCTGCCTGGAGAGCGAGTTCGGCCCGTACCTGGACCTGGTCCTATGAAAAAGTCGATGGGTCCCAAGCAGTCCGGCAAATCCCGGGCCAACGACAAAGCCAAAGGCAAAGGCAAAGGCAAGGCGGCAACGGGACACCCGGGACACGCTGCCACGCAGTCGGTCACGAGCATGGTCACCGACCTGCAACGCCTCGCGGGCAACGGTGCCCTCGCCGGCATCCTGAAGCTGCAACGCTGGGCCGGACCCGAGCACGAGGAGATCGGCGACACCACGCTCACCGAGATCGACCTCGGCGGCGGGCTGGTGCTCACTTGGGGCCAGGTGATCGCGATCGCCGGCGACCAGTACGGCTCGCTGCAGGAGCTGCGCGACGAAATCGCCAACAACCCGGGTGTCTTGCGGCACAAGCTGATGCACGCCGGGGTCCGCGACCCGATCCCGTCGGCCCTGCCGGGAGTGCCGCCGGGCACCGGCAACATGCGCTACGTCATGCTGGCCATGGAAAACATCAGCCACTTCGGCGAGGGCGGCACCGCACTGGAGACCTGGCGGGGCTATCACGGCACCGCCCTGCTGGAGGCGGCGACCGCCGGCATGGCCCGCGACGAGGCCAAGCGCCAGTCCTCACTGCTGACCGAGGCGTTCGGGCAGCACTTCCTGACCGACATGTTCTCCGCCGGGCACGTGCGCACCCCGCGAGCCGCGATCCTGGCCTGGTACCGCAACACGTTCGCCCCTCGGGTGGTTCCGGCGCTTCGAACCTGGGCCTGGGACCGGGTGCACAACGCCCTGCGCGAGGAGTTCCGCCGCAACCTTCCCGGCCCCGCCGGCCTCTACGCCGCCCCGCTCGACCTGGCGATCGGCGCGCTGCTGCACGGTTTCAACGCCTTCTTCGAGCAAGAGGTGAACAAGTGGGTGGGCAACGTGGTCGCCGGGGCGATCAGCGGCGCCCTGCACGACCGGGACAACCTAAGGGGCCTATGGGTTTCCAGCGAGGCGCATCCCGATCCGTGGATGACCCTCGGCGACGGCGGCCTGGCGTGCAGCCCGGTCACCCGCGAGCAGGTCGCGCACGCCGTCAAGGCGGCCAAGGGCCGGGTGGACCGGGCTTATGCCGCCGGGACGCACCAGCGCGACACCGAAGACAGCGCCGACCAGACTCCCGCACCGGCCAACTCCGCACCGGCCCGCGTCCACTTCGGATTCGACTCCTCGACCCTGGCCGGCGCCTCACTGTCCGGTGTGGACGATGCCGCCGACTACCTTCTGTCCCACCCGCAGGTGCGCGTCTCACTGGTCGGGCACACCGATCCGACCGGCTCCGACGGCTACAACCACGGGCTGGGCTC